>LULO01000109.1_pt1 | contig 25626 bp, 29 predicted proteins | sample 728121 | NCBI WGS metagenome assembly LULO01 (sample SAMN03860287, study PRJNA289734) | marine metagenome | biome: seawater column; feature: ocean; material: water; isolation source: Red Sea water column Station 149 - depth 50m | place: Saudi Arabia: Red Sea | collected 2011-10-15 | depth 50 m | reverse complement strand
CCTATGATGAGATACACAGACATGCATGAAAGATTCTTTTTAAGACTTATATCTAAAAAAGCAGTCCTGTATACAGAAATGATTTCCACAGGAGCCCTAATACATGGAAATTGCGATTATCAGTTAGATTTTAATAAAGAAGAACATCCTGTAGCTGTTCAATTTGGTGGTTCTTCGCCTCAAGAGTTATCTCAATGCTCAACTAAGGCTGAAAAAAAGGGATACGATGAAATTAACCTGAATATAGGATGCCCATCTGAAAGAGTGCAAAAAGGTAATTTTGGAGTATGTTTAATGCTTGAACCTGACTTGGTTGCAGAATGTACAAGAAAAATGAGTAAGTCCGTAGATATTCCTGTCACTGTTAAATGCAGAACTGGTGTTGATGATAATGATGATTACGAGTTTTTGAAATCATTTATAAGTACCGTAAAAGATTCTGGTGTTAAAACTTTTATAATCCATGCAAGGAAAGGAATTTTAAAAGGTTTAAGCCCAAGACAAAATAGAAACATCCCACCTTTAAACTATCAAAAGGTTTATTCAATCAAGGATGACTTCCCAGATTTAGAAATTATTATTAACGGCGGCATCAAAAATATTAGTGAAGCAAAAAATCATCTTAATTTTGTTGATGGAGTTATGTTGGGAAGAGCAGCTTACGATGATCCTTTTATGCTCAGTGATATAGATTCTGAAATTTACTCAAATACCAAGGTAGAGATAAGCAGAAAAGATCTTCTCACAGAATATTTAGATTATGTACATGTTATGACTAAAAAAGGTTATGACCCTAAAATTATGTTGAAACATGTATTTGGACTTAAAAAAGGTGAAAAAGATGCTAAAAGATTTAGGGTAAAAGTAGCTGAGATTATGAACTCATCGAGTCTGGTTGAAAACAAAGATGAGTTACTATCAATGGTCTAGTCATCTCCAAATATATCCTCCATATCATCTAGAAATTCATCACCCTCAGTCGAACCATTATTAATTTCATATTCTCTAGACTGTATATAAGCATCTTTAACAAAAATATACTTATCTCCAATAATAAGTGTTTCAGCATCCAGAAGGCGCTCTCTAGTCTCGAGAGCATCAATACCTACCAATGTTATCTTTACATCATTATCTTCCATTGCGAATGTACCGGAAAGGAAGCTTGAAATTGGTCTGCTCAATAAATCTCTTGGATTACTAGGGCCTAAAAAGGGAATCATAATATAGGGGCCTGAATCAAAACCCCAAACACCAAGAGTTTGTCCAAAATCTTCTTCATGTTTTTCAAGACCCATTTTTGATGCAACATCAATTAAACCAAATAATCCAATAGTAGAGTTGATAACAAATCTACCTGCATCATTAAATGCATATTTAATTTCTCCCTGGAGTACTTGATTTATAGTGGTATCAATTTCTTCAAGATTATTAAAAAAGTTTGTTACTCCTGTTCTAGCAAATTGTGGTGTAACTTTTCTATATGTTAAGGCAGCTGGCTTTAAAAGTTTTTCATCTAATTTCTCATTAAAGATAAAAATGTCCCTATTTAGATCCTCAAATGGATCATTTATTTCTTCGCCAAATATTGGAAAAGATAATAATAAAATAAGTAAAAATCTATTCATGCTCTTTGATTGTTCGTATTGTATTAAGAAATAAAGGGTCTAATTTTAAATCATCAAATGGATATGTTGAATCTATGAATTTTTTATCATATTCAAGTCTATCTAAAACCGTATTCTCAGTTTCTAAGTTAAAACTCTGGAAATCATCACTTTGATGGATATTGTTTAGGATAATGCCTAAGACTTTAGTATTTAAGCTTGCAAAAACATGTTCAGATCTCCTTAAATCTGCAATAGATAATTTAGATATAGTTGATACTAAAATTACAAAATCAGGAACAATTTTTTGACATACCGTTAAATAGGCATCGCCTGTTCCAGGAGGCATATCAATTAATAGAAAATCTAGTTCGTCCCAATTAGTTTTTTCATATATCTGGTTGATGGCAGAGCTCAACATGGGCCCTCTCCAGATAGCAGCATTTTTATCGAGTAAGAATCCTAAAGAGTTTAGTGAAATATTATCAACTTTTTTTGGTATATATGGTCTGTCAGTATTTTTTTTATCTACTTCGATATTTTTATCATTAATGTCGAATAATATATCTTGATTAGGGCCGTAAATATCTGCATCTAAAATACCAACTTTGCTATCCTTTGATAGAACTGTAGCTAAAAAAGAGCAAACAGTTGATTTACCAACTCCTCCTTTTGCTGAAGCAATTGCAATAGTTTTTTTTATAGTCATTATCTAATTAACTTATAATATATTAAAAATTATCACAAAATGAAATCACGCAAGATTCTGGTAACAAGCGCATTGCCATATGCCAATGGTTCAATACATATTGGACATGTTCTTGAATCTGTAATTACTGATATTTGGGTAAGATACCAAAATATTAATGGCAATGAATGTCTCTACTTTTGTGCAGATGATACTCACGGAACGCCTGTCATGCTCAAAGCCAAAGAGCTTGGAATAGATCCTGAAGAGCTTATTAAAAGAACTAGAGAGGAGCACATAAAAAGTTATTCAAGATTTAATATTAATTTTGATAATTTTTATACTACTCATTCTGATGAGAACAAAAAATATGCTGAAGATATTTATGAAAAGTGTAAAGAAGGAAATCTAATCTTTAAAAAAGAAATTGAACAGTTTTATGACTCAGAAGAAGGTTTATTCTTATCTGATAGATTTATAAAAGGTACATGTCCAAAATGTGGCGCTGAAGATCAGTATGGTGATGGTTGTTCTGTCTGTGGCACGACTTATACACCTGATGATTTACTAAATCCCGTATCGTCATTATCAAATTCTGAGCTTACCAAGAAAAGAACTGAGCATGTGTTTTTTGATTTGCCTCAAATGAAAGATTTTCTTGAGAATTATCTCAAAGACTTAACTCTTCAAGATCCTATAAAAAATAAACTAAATGAATGGATTGAGGATGGGTTAAAGCCATGGGATATATCAAGAGACAAGCCATACTTTGGATTTGAAATACCCGGAGAGAAAGATAAATATTTTTATGTTTGGCTTGATGCACCGATTGGATATTTAGCTTCTGCAAAAAATTGGGCAGAAAACAATAATATGGATATGAAAGATTTATGGGGTGAAAGCTCTGATTATGAAATTCATCATTTTATTGGAAAAGATATTGCTTATTTTCATGCCCTATTCTGGCCAGCACTTTTAAAGTCATCAAATATTCGCTTACCTGAGTCAATTAATGTTCATGGGTTTTTAACTATTGATGGTGAGAAGATGTCAAAATCCAATGGAACCTTTATAAATGCAGACGACTTTGCTGAAAACTATGATGGTGAGTTATTAAGATATTATTTTGCTGATAAGTTTAATAATTCAATTGATGATCTAGATTTTAATGAAGATGAATTTATTCAAAAAATTAATTCAGATATCGTCGGTAAATATTTAAATATTGCTAGCAGAGTTTCAAAATTTATTGAGAAGAATGGTAATAATCTCTCTGTAAACTTAGATGTGGACTTTATTGAGAAAAATCTATCAATGATCGATGAAGTGATTGAGCATTATGAAAACTTAAATCTTTCTAAATCTGTAAAAATTATTATGAAGATGGCAGATGAAGTTAATAAATATATTAATGAGAATGAGCCTTGGAAATCCAGTGAAGAAAAGGCTGTAGAGGTATCATCGACAGCAATTAACTGTTTTAGAGTTATCTCAATATTGCTTAATCCTGTTCTACCAACAATAACATCAAAGGCTTTAGAGGTATTTAATGATAGTGCTACAAATGATTTTAATAATATTAAGGATTATCTTGTAGATACAAAAATTAATCCATATAAGCCCCTATTAAAAAGATTAGAAAAAGCTAAAATAAATGAGGAAATTGAAATGGAAGATTCAAATTTAATTAATATCAAAGATTTTGCAAAGGTTGAGCTTCGCGTAGCTAAAATTGTTAGAGCTGAAGGTATAGAAGAAGCTGATAAGCTCATAAAATTACATCTTGATGTGGGTGATCTTGGTGAAAGAACTGTTTTTGCTGGTATAAAAAGTGCATATGATCCTGAGAGTCTTAATGGAAGACATGTTGTATTAGTTGCAAATCTTGAGCCAAGGAAAATGAAATTTGGAGTATCGGAAGGAATGGTCTTAGCGTCTAGCAATGATGAGGGATCAATTTATTTAATATCACCAGATGAAGGTGCAAAGCCAGGTCAGTTAGTTAAATAATGAAAGAAACGGATATTTTAATAGTTGGAGCAGGTCCCGTAGGACTTTTTACAGTTTTTGAAGCTGGCCTATTAGGATTAAATTGCACATTAATCGATAACTTAGACAAACCTGGTGGGCAATGCGCCGAGCTTTATCCTGAAAAACCTATCTATGATATCCCAGGAGTCCCATTTCAAACAGCACAAGAACATGTTGATGCCCTATTAAAGCAAATAGAACCTTTTGATTATGATTTAAATTTATCTCAAAGAGTTCAAACAATTTCAGAAGATGGTGACTTTTGGATTGTAGAAACTAATGAGGGTAATAAATTTAAAACAAAAAATATATTCATAGCAGCAGGTGCTGGATCTTTTGAACCAAGAAGACCGGCAAATATTGAAAATCCTGATTTATTTCTCAATAAGGGAGTAACGTATGCCGTAAGAAATATGGATCAATACAAAGACAAAGAAGTATTCATTTTTGGTGGCGGAGACTCTGCTTTAGATTGGACAGTGGAATTAAGTAAAATCGCCTCTCACGTTAGCTTGGTTCATAGAAGAGATCAGTTTAGAGGTGCATATAAAACTGAACAAGAAATGAGAGATTTAGTTAAAAATGAAAAAGTTAGTCTTTTTACACCTCACTTAATCAATGAAATAGTTGGAGACAAAAAAGTAACCGGAGTTAAACTTAAGAACTTCGAAACTTTAGAGATTTCTGAACATAAAGCCGATGAACTGCTATTCCTCTTTGGTTTAAATAAAAAACTAGGTCCAATACTTGATTGGGAGATTGATTTAGAAGATAAAAAAATATCTGTAAATACCACTACTTTTGAAACATCTAAAAAAGGTATATTTGCTGTAGGTGATATTAATCATTACGAAGGAAAACTTGATCTTATTTTATGTGGATTCCATGAAACAACACTTGCAGTCCAAGAGGCTTTTAAGAGGATAAATCCTGGTGAGAGAGTTCCCTTTGGATATACAACCTCAAATAAAAAACTTCAAAAAAAACTTGGCGTAATTGATTGAAAGAAAAGTTTAGAAAGTTCCTTCCGGTAGTTGTAGATATGGAAACTGGTGGTTTTGATCCAGTTAACGATGCACTATTGGAAATTGCTATTACTCTTATAGATTATGACAAAGAATTTCGAGTTGGCACCACTCATAGGCATCACATAATACCCTTTGAAGGTTTAAATGTATCTGAGGAATCTCTCGAATTTACCGGCATTGATCTTAATCACCCTCTAAGAAATGCAGTTGATGAAAAAGAAGCTTTAAAAGACCTTTTTAGTATCATCAATAAACATAAGAATAAATATGAGTGCAGTAGAGCTATTCTTGTTGGACATAATGCTCATTTTGATTTGGGTTTTTTAAATGAGTCTATTAAGAGAAATAATATTAAAAGATCCCCTTTCCACCCCTTCTCAGTTTTTGATACTGTATCTATAGGTGGAATTTTTACTGGTCAAACTGTCCTTGCAAGAGTTGCTAAAGAGCTAGGCTTTGATTATGAAAACGAATTGGCTCACTCAGCATCATATGATTCAGAAATTACGGCGAAAGTTTTCTGTAAAATCTTAAATAAAATAGATTAGCCTACTGCATCATCAACAAGTTTTTGAAGCTCGCCTGATTCATGCATTTGCGTAACAATGTCACAACCCCCAATTAACTCACCGGAAATAAAAACCTGAGGAAAGGTTGGCCAGTCAGTTACAGAAGGAAGTGTTGCTCTAACTTCTTGATTTTCTAGGATATCAACAAATGAGAATTGAGCCCCACAATCTATTAATGCTTGTACAGTCTTTGATGAAAAACCGCATCTTGGCTCATATGGCGTGCCCTTCATATAAATAAGCACAGGATTTTCTTTGATTTGTTGTTTAAGTTTTTCTTCTAGGCTCATTTAATTATCTTAATATATTGTGAAAGAACATTATCCAATCCATGGATAAGTGATTCAGTTATTATAGCGTGACCAATTGAAACTTCATCAATAATATTGAGATCAATTAATTCAGGAAGATTTTCTAAGTTGAGGTCATGACCCGCATTGAGTTTTAAATTATTTGATTTTATATACTTGAAAATCTCATGCATTTCTTCAATGTATGAAACTCTTTCATCTTTGTTAAGTTTTGCATATGGTCCAGTATAAATTTCTACTGCATTTACACCCATTTCCAAAGCATAATCTACAGATTCGAGATTGGCATCAATAAACATACTTACGTATGAACAATCTTCATGGAGTCTTTCTATAATTAATTTTAGTTCCTCATCATGATCTCCCCTTATCCAACCATGATCTGAAGTTATTTGATTGTCTTCATCCGGAACAAGTGTTGCTTGATAAGGTTTTATATCTTTAACTAAGTTTTCGTATCCCCTAAATGAACCCTTTTCATTATTAAATGGGTTACCCTCAATGTTAAATTCAAGATTATTTTCTTTACATAAAGTAGCTAAATCTATGACATCTGATGACAAAGCATGTCTCTCATCTGATCTTGGATGAAGAGTAAGGCCACAAATATCATGCTCCATACAGGATTTAGCAAAATTCACTAATGATGGATAATCTGATCCTCTTGCATTTCTAAGAAGTGCAACCTTATTCAAGTTAACGCTTAAATTTGTTTTATTCATAAAATCTATATTAATTATAACTAATATTTATGTTTTAACTAATATTTTCTTTTATAGTCGAATGAGCTTCTCGTGAAATATTGTGTTTTGATAAAAGATAGCTAGCAAGAAAAAAACACATTACTGGAATAAAGTGATACATATATAAAAGAGTATTCTTGGTAAATTGTGAATTATCAGATCCTAAAGTAATATCAAAACCAATTACACTCTCAAGAAATATATAAGGAAAGGCTACCGCAAGGGTATAACCTACTTTGGTAATTGTTGTGTAGTATGCAAACATAGCTCCAGATTTATTAACATCTGATTCTGCCTGCTCTGCATCCGAGACGTCAGCTACCATAGAAATAATTAATGGTGCAGCGCCTGAAAAGGATATTCCATACATTGCCAGAACAAAAAATAGTACTCCTGCTTTTACTGATTCACTTGCATCACTTATATAAAGAACAACAAAAAATTGGAGTAGAAATAGAATCCCTGCATATAGAAGACATAATGATGCAGCAAAATGTTTTGTAAATTTTAGGCCAATATATCTCCATAAAAATATTCCTATCACCGCAAATGTAAAGTTTACGAATATAGCCCTTGATGCGTAATCACCAAGCTCAAGAATAGAGTCCATAAAGATTACAAATAAACCGCCAGTTAAGCTTTGAGCGAAAGCAAGAAGAACGCTTGCCAAAACAAGTCTATTTAAAGTTTTATTCTTAAAGAATCTCTTGAAGGATTTTAGTGGGTTATCGTAATTTGAAGCAGTCCTCTTATCATCTAAAAAAAATAGACCAAGAAATATTGTTAAAGGAATGCCAACCAAAGCGAATACACCAATTGCATTGATCTTTAGAAGAAATGATCCTTCATAGATCTCTATTACTGCAGGTATAGAAATTACAATTAATGTTGCGATGATCGCAATAATTTCTCTCAATGTTAATAATTTAGTTCTTTCATCATATTCGGGAGCAATAAATGATGCCCACGAAAGCTGAGCTATATTGGCAAGGGTAAATCCGCTGTAAAGAGTGAATAAAGCAATAAACAAGTACCAACCACTAATAAATTCATCTTGAGGAAAAAAAAGGAAATATGCGCTTAGACATAAAACAGGTAGCGATAAGAAAATCCAATGTTTGTGCTTTCCAAATCTTGATGGATATCTGTCTACCAATGCGCCCATAATGGGATCAGTGAATACGTCTATAATTCTGCCAGCAAAGAAGATTAATCCCACCAAAGAAAGTCCAAGATTATAGTTCGAAGCATAAAAAGGAAGAATATATACAAGGATAGGTATCCCGGTTACTGGAAATGGAAAAACCAATAATGAATATATGATCTTTTTATTGTTTTCTGAAATAACCATTTGGATTAGAATACTATACTTGTAATTAATCTATTTTAAATGGCTAAATTAAATAAAAATCTTTTAAATATTCTGGTCTGTCCTGTCTCCAAAGGGAAGTTAGTTTATGATGAAGAAAATAATGAACTTATCTGCGAAGAATCTAAATTAGCTTATCCAATTATTGATGGCATTCCTGCTATGCTCAAAGAAAAAGCTCGTAAGATTTCGTAACATAAAATTTACAATACGTTTCAAAATATATACCTAGTAGAAACACTGCTTAGTTATGATTTAACAGTCGATTCAGAAACTTCCCCTGTTTTGATCACTTCGACAAAATATAAGGAGCCGTAAAGGCTCCTTTGTTTTATAATTCAAGTATGCGCCTGTAGCTCAGTTGGATTAGAGTGCTTGGCTACGAACCAAGAGGTCGGAGGTTCGAATCCTTCCAGGCGCGCCATTAATTAGCAGAATTAGCATACTGGTTTAATAGAATGCTTTTTACCTCATCTGGCTCGTCTTTTAGCCTTTCTGAGAAATATTCATTGTCTTCAAGTTTAAGATCTTCATTCAAAATAGATAAAGCATCTTTATTTGTAGGATGATTATGAAACTGATTAGATATTTCATTAGTTATTTGCTCAGCAACTATCTCATAAGAGTCTGATTCGAAGTTCATTACATTTCCAATATTTAATACTACCGATCCTTTAAAGCCTGATATTCCCCTAGATATACTTTCAAGGTCCTCATTTTCTTTTTTTTCATAAAAGCCGTTTACCTCGGTCTCATAAATCTCTTTAGCTTTATTCAAATCATTTGGGTCAAACTCATATGAAATAGATACTGGAATAACCTTCATTTGATTAAAGAAATCAGAAATAGATAACTCTTTTCTTTTGGTAAGATGGATCATTTTTAAAATTGCTGGATCTGTTATATCTCTACCATCTTTTGCCCTTCCCTCACGTTGAGCAATCCAGATAGATTCATTTTCAACTTCTACTTTATTGAATATGAATTCTGAAACTAGATTGAGTGATTGATAAATTTCTCTCTTTGATGATCCAGATCTTGGTATTATAAAACTCTTATTGAGGCGCATAAGATCTGCAGCCCACTTTTGATCCATAAGATTACTGCCTACAGCTATATTTACAGTAGAAAAGTTATTTTTGTGAAGAGCAAGGTTTAAAAACGCAGGGTCTAAAGTAATGTCTCTATGATTTGAAATAAATAGATATGAAGTATTTTCTTGAAGGTTTTCAAGCCCATTATATGTAAAACCACTTGATGTATCTTTTATGATCTTTTCCATAATCTTTTCATACATATTTTGATATTGATGGATTGATTTAATTTTTTTAAATCTTCTGCTGAGATAGAAAGATAAAAATAATCCCAAAAAAGAATTTAATAAAGTATTGTGGTAGCCCCTGGAATGTAAAAAGGCATTTATAACTTTCTTATTAGATGCAAGTTCACGAAGTTTAGATTCAACTTCGTGATCATAATAAGGCCTTATTTCTTCAAATTTATCCAAGTTGTATAATGATTTTTAAGAGTATTTTACAAAATATATGAAAGATTACCTAAATTATGATGGTTTGGCTGTAATGGCTCATCGAGGCGGCTCTCTTGAAGCTCCTGAAAATACCATTGAATCATTCAAATACGCTCTAGAAATTGGCTCAGATATCATTGAAACAGACATCCAACTAAGCTCTGATGGTATTCCATATATCTTTCATGATGATGACTTAAAAAGAATCCCTGGTATAGAAAAGAATTTTAATGAGCTTTTAGCTTCTGAAATAGATGAATTAAATATTTTTGATGATCACAAAATACCAACACTTGAAGAAACGCTAAAACAATTCCCTAACACTAAATTTCAAATTGATTTTAAAACAGATGAAGTAGTAGATCCTGCAATTGAGATAATTAATAAGTTTCCACATATTAAAAAGAATTTATGTATTGCCAGTTTTTCAAGTCAAAGGCTACAAAAAATTAAATCTAAACTTTCTGACGTAACATATTCAATGGGTCCTCATGAAGTACTTAAGCTTCTTCTTAAAAGCTTTGGAATATATAGAGGTGAAATTAGTGGTGATTGCTTGCAAATACCAATTTACAGATATGGCATTAAGATTGTTACAAAAAGATTTGTAGATTTTTGTAAACGTGAGAATATCAAGATTTCTGTTTGGACAATTAATAGTATTGAAGAAATGGACTATCTGATTGGCTTAGATGTTGATGGGATAATAACAGATAAGCCTAAAGCTTTGATTAATCTGCTTGCTTCAAAAAATACTTAACAAGAGCTTTTCTTGCAAAATAATACATAGGGAGAATAATAATTGAGCAAATTAGTATTTCTACTCCAATACTATAATCAATAAGAGATCTTATATATCTTGCAATGAATAAACTTACAAGGCCCATTAGTGAATAAAAGATAATTGAATTCTTGCTAAATAATTTCATTTGGATATTTCACGTATCTTAATAAAAACCCGCCGGCAATAAACAACACAATAATTGGTACAAGAGCTATTTGTAGATTATTAAATATACCTATAAACATTCCAACTAATGCAGGACCCATCACAGATCCGGCTCTGCCAAATGTGTTGTAAAAACCAAAAAACTCGCCAGATTTATTTGTAGGAATTATTTTGGAGAAAAAGCTTCTCGATGCAGCTTGAATACCGCCCTGGACTGAACCTATCAGTACTGCCATAACATAAAATTCTGAAGAGTTGGAAAGTGCTGTTGAGTAAATAACAACGCATATATAAATAAAGATGGTTGCATAAAGAACGACTTTATCGTCATATTTATTACCAATATAAGACCAAAAAAGTGTTGATGGGAATGCAACAAATTGAACTAAAATTAGTGCAACAATAATCGCCGATTGATCAATTCCAATGTTTTCAGCAAAAATTGCTGCAAGCGACATAATTGTATGAACGCCATCAATATACAAAAAGAAGGCAAATAAAAATAACAGAACATTTTTATTTTTCTGAATATCTCTAAACGTACTTACAAATCCGCCAAGAACTTCTTTGAGATTTCCAGTTTTTTCAACTTCACGCTCTTTATAATTAATTGCTAAAGGAAGTAAGAAAATAAACCACCACACTGATACAGTTATAAATGCCCATCTTACTGCTTCAGCTTCATTGCTTAAGCCAAAGGTTTCAGGTTGAAGGACCATGAATGCATTCAAGGCAAATAACAACCCTCCCCCCAAGTATCCTAATGCATAACCATAGCTAGATACTTTTGTTAGCTGATCTTCTGAAGCAACATAAACGAGCATTTTGTCATAGAGCACAACTGCTGAAGCAAAAGAGAAAAATGAAATGCCATAGAGAATGAGAGCCATTAACCATTTGCCCATCGGAATAAAGTAAAAGGAGGCAACTGATACGATTGATAATAAAGTAAAAATTATAAATAGAATCTTTGTTAGTCTTTTATAGTCGGTTACTGCACCAATAATTGGAGCTGAAACAAGAATAATTAAATTTATTATTGTTAATGCAAATGCAAGATATTGAGTTGCTTGAAGTGACTCAAGACCATTAGACCAGTAGCTTGCATAAAATAGTGGAAAAAATGCTGCTATAACTGTTGTTGCATAGGCTGAGTTACCGAAATCATAGAATATCCAAGACTTAATTTCTTTGTTAAAATCCTTCATAATTCTTTAATTAAATATGAACGATAACGAAACAACGAAGTTCGCAACATTCTTTTTGGTTGGCATAGCACTATTAGTTTTTCTTCTTGGTGTTGGCTCATATTTTTATAGTATATATATGTAACTACCCCGGTGGCCACGAAAGTGGTCTTCCAGCCAGCAGATGTAAGTGAAGATGAAAGACTGACTGTCCAGCTTTCGCACCATTATTGATAACAATCCTAAAAGCATCTTTTGTATCATGATCTTCCGCTATTTTATTGGCAGCAATAAGAAGCTTTCCCAACAATTCACTATCATTCTCATCTGATAAAGATAGTTGAGGAATTTCTTTTTTGGGGATTATTAAAATATGAATAGGAGCTTGGGGATTAATATCATTAAAAGCTATGCAAAAATCATCCTCATATAAAATATCTGTCGGTATTTCTTTATCGATAATTTTTTTAAAGATGGTCATACTTACATGAAGACTCTTGGTAGAACCCTAATAGCAATATAAAAAATTCCTGCGGTCATAACGAGACCTAGAAAAATTACTAAAAGATCTCTTAAAAATGCCGTTAGCCTTCCATTTCTTTTAGCTTTTACTAAATTAATTATAAAAAATGTTATAGCTAAGAGTGATGCGGTAAGTATTAATATTTGAATCATAATAAATTTATAAAATTGAGCTTAATCCTGTAGTGAGTATTATAAGGCCAAAACCCCATACCGAAATAGCTAAAATAGATGCTCTATAGAATTTCATAAATTCCATACCTGTCATCCCTATTAAAAATGGAACAATAGCCCTCATGGCAGGAATAAATCTACCCAATACAACTGTAAGTTGACCAAATCTATCAATAAAATTATTTCCTCTCTCAATAATACTCTCTCTTTTTTTAAAAAACTTTGTCTCAAGCACAAGTGGACCAAATCTTTTTCCTAAAACAAAGCTGATAACATCGCCCGCATGCGCTCCAATCATAGCTAAAGGAACTATGCTATATAAATCAAGAAGATTGTTGTTATAAAGAAATACGCAAATTGAAAAAAGAATTGCACTTGAGAGAATGCTACCGACGATTACCAAAGACTCTGCAAAAGCAAAGACAAGAATCAATACATACGAGTATTGTAAATTATTCGATATAAACTCTAGGACGTTATCTAATGACATCTAAAGCATCAAGAACATCTTTGAATGAGACAATTTTGAAGTTTTGTCTTTTAGTTCTATACCCATCTTTATTAAGACCATCTTGGGCAATCATAATGCCTTCTGGATACTCTTCACTCAGATTGTAGTTGATTGTTTCTATACCATCTGTATCAGTCACATTGTCTATACTTTTTGAAGAGCCTATTCTAAAACTTGTAATGTAATCATAAGGATAATTTCTATCATACAGATTAAACTTACTATCTCCCTGAGAGGATAAAATTAAATAACCTGAATTGTTTGGTGTTTTATATAATGATACGCCCTCTGGGTCACCACCGATTTGACCTTCCCTAGAATCGACAATATAGGGCTCAGAAAAATCAAAACTATCATCGAGTCTGTAAGCTTTTAAAACCCCTCTTACCTCTTCTTCTGATATAAAAAGGGTTCTATTTAAGTCGTCATAAACACATCCCTCGGATTCTCCACCATTATTAAAAGTTGTAATAAGATCTAGACCATTCTCGGTTAGGTTCCATACTTCAACCCGTGGACCAGTATCTTCTGTCAGAAAAGCAACTAATCCATACTTTGGATCAATTCCGGCGCATATACCATATACGATAATATCTGATTTACCTCTAAATGATGGTTTTGATGGAACTTGCCATGAGTCAGTTTCAAGTTTTTGTCTTGTTTCGTTATCTTCAAATACCCATAAATCAACCGATCCTAAAGTTCTATTAGATGCAAAAAGGAAAGTAAAGTCAGATACATTCTCATCATCTCCAACATTGATAGTTCTCGTATCAATGTTATTAATGTTACCAAGTTTTGTATAGCTCAGCTCTTGCCCTTGAAGGTTGTAACTATAAATTCCACTCTTTTTATCAGTACCAAAGATGATTGAATTTGAGGGATTACTTTTATTTACCCATATTGCAGGATCATCAGCTGCATCACCCTTAGTTACAACAGGGGGTGTTTCGTAAATAGCCTCAACCTCAACAATTTCTGAATTAATTGAAACAGATAAGAAAAAGGCAAGCATAAAACTTGCCTTTTTATAATAAAAATAATTTTTAATACTTGTAAGTGAAACCAACTGTCGCACTTCTACCGTATTCATCATATTGAGAAAGCCTTGATGGGTTACCCCAGTAATAGTATTCAGGTTCATCATTTATATTTATAAGATCAAATTTAAGGGTTAGATTATCATTCAAATAGTACTTTGCTGTAAAGTCTAATTGTGAATGATCATCAGTAAACCTAATATTATCATAATTTAAATCTTCAACGGTTGTCTCAATATCATCATCAGCTAAATAGTCCAGATAATCGCTTCTTCGGGCCATTGAAAGTCTCATATCTAAATTTCCTTTATCGTAACCAATTGAAATATTGCTCGTTCTATCAGCTAATTTTCTAAAAGGAACTGTAAACACACCGTTATCGCTTGGGATGTCACTCGTAGCATCTATATCAGTTATATTTACAGATATGAAAAGACCATCAAAAGGATCTGGAAGAGAGTCAAACTCTCTGAAAAGGTTAAACTCCATTCCATCAACAGTTGAAGATTCGCTGTTAACATAAGTTAGAAGTTCACTAAAGTTATAACCTGCAACAACACCTTGAGTTAATTGGGGATAAATTGCATTGTCTATATTTTTCTTAAATAGTCCGAATGAAACGGCGCCATTGTCACTATACCTTTCGATAGTTAAATCAAAATTATCAGCCTCATAAGGATCGAGATCAGGATTACCCATTTCACCTTCATAAGTTCCGTCAGCTTCAAGTTCGATATCAGCTACAGGAGCAGATTCACCAAAACCTGGTCTTGAAAGAGCTCTAAAAAAAGCACCTCTGACAATGGTGTTGTCATTAAGGAAATATTTAACATTTATGCTTGGTGAGACAAATGTGTAATCATTGCTTCCTGAAATAATATCGTCAGGATCTCCATCATTATAACCAATTGTGCTAAAGCTAGTATCTTCGACTCTAATACCCGCTATTACAATTGCATTATCAAATTCAAATGTACCCATTCCATAAAATGCAAAAATATCTTCCTCAGATACATAATCATCCCCAAAATCGCTAGTTCCATAAGGTCCAAACGTTCCCTGTAATGCATAGATTGTTGCTGGATCAGCCATCGGTCCAAATCTAGTTGGCCAAGGCCAATTCAATGGAGTCAAATTAGGATTATAATCAGCTTGAGTTGTGTCAGGTTCCCATCCATAACCCTCAACATTTTTTTCTTTCTCTCTTGTACTGTATTTGAGACCCCATTTTACTGTTGTTGGAGTATTCATTACTTCAAAACCATCTTTAGTAAAATCTACTTTTATTGAAGATTCAGTATCTTGTATAACGGAATCCTCTTCTTCAATTTCATCAACGCCTAGTTCAGAAGGATCATAAATAGCTTGTGCGCCTTCAGTTAAAACCATGTAAGGTCTCTTTGGGTCACTATAGTCAAAATATCCACATGGGCCCCCACAATCATCAGCATCAAAGGTGCTACTTCTAAACTTAGCATCGACATTATCTGTATCATCTTCTTCAGCAAATGAACTTGTAAAAGCAAACTCTGTGTCCCAACCATTGGTTATAGTATTTCCGCCAAGAATAAAAGTTCTTATTGTTCGTACTTCTTCTCTTACCCTTACTTCAGCATCTCTTCTTATTTCAGTGATTGTGCTTCCTGTAGCTGTGACATCAGTTTGATCATCCCTCATTCTGTATTCATCTTTGTACCTTAACTCATCGTCCACGTACTCATTCCAAAGTATATTTGCGAATAATGAAGTCTCGTCATTTAATCGATAATCAATATCATATGTTAGGCCTAATCTCTCTCGTGTTAAATCATAATATCTACTTTCAAAATCGTCAGCTATTGCATAGTTACCATTATCAAATAGATCCCAAGCAGGGAAACCTGTCTCATTGTTGAAAGTTTCAATTTGTTTTTCTGAAGAAGTAAAACCAATAATATGTCCAACATTTTCAGAGATCATATCTCCATATGTCACAGAAAATTTAGGGTTATTACTATGTGAGATATGTTCATTCCAAAGTGTGTTAGCTTTTACTTTAAAATAAACTCCATCCAAATCCAGGGCACTTTTAGTATTAAATTCAACTCTACCACCAATAGAATCTGCATCTTGATCTGGTGTCAAAGACTTATAAACTTCAATTGAGTCTAGAAGTTCAGTTGGAAGACCATCAAGCATTACCTTCCTTCCTCCTTCAGGAGCTGGAACTAATGCTCCATTAACAGCGATTGTATTTAAATCTCCAGATAAACCTCTTATAGTTACATACCTGCCTTCACCTTGATCGTTTTCAACCGAAATACCTGAAATCCTTCTTAATGCTTCTGCCGCGGTTGTATCAGGAAATTCACCCAATGCATCAGAATCAACAACAGATACAATCTGATTAGATTCCCTCTGCTTTTCAATAGCTGAGATAATACTGGCTTTTGTACCAACAACAACCACCTCTTCAACCTCTTCTTGAGAAATTAAAAAAGGTATAAATAAAATTGTGAATAAAATAGAAAAGTGTTTCATTAGATGTCCTCAAATTTAAAACATTTTTATATTAGTTTTCTAATGTTACAAAACTGTTACAAGAATCCGACTTTATATAGAAGTTTTTTTTTGCAATAATTATATTTTATTTAACATTTGTCTATTTTTTTATGATTGCAAAGCAAAAAAGAAGTAAAGATAGAGTTGACAAAATCATATCAACTGCAAAATTAATATTGGAACATGGCGAAGTTGCCGATATAACAATTGCTAGAATTTCCGAAATGTCTAATCTTAAAAGAACTTCTACATATAAATTTTTTCCGACTCCAGATCATATAAAGTCATATTTGCAAAACGAATTAATAAAAGAAAGTTCATTATTTATAAATTCAAATACCCAGAAGCCTGAATCAAATGAACTTCAAAATATCTTAAATGAGTTGGTTACTTCATTAATTGATTATTTTAATGAATCCTCACCAGCAAAAAAACTTATTCTTGATAGTTCAGTTTTTGGAGCTCAAATTAACTCTCTCTCTATCTTATCAGAATCAATAAATAGATTTGTCTCTTCAAATATTGAACTACCCTCAATGTTTAATGAAAAAGGTGTATTCTTAGTGCTTACACAAATTATTATTTCAGTTTTATCACTTAACTATAAAATGGATCGTGAATTGAATGATATTGGGAAGAACGAAGCAGTCAGGGCATCGCTATCTTACTTAATTGCATGTACTGCGAAGCAATAATCTACACGAACAAAATAAACCTAAGAAATACGTAAAAAGCTATTGTAAAAATTGCACCTGTGGGAATTGTTACCACCCAAGAGATAACTATCTTTAAAACCTTATTGAAATCAACTTTTGATACTGATTTAGCAATTCCGACTCCAATAACAGCTCCCACAAGAGTGTGTGTTGTAGATATTGGGAATCCAATGAAACTAGCTAATATTACAGTTACTGAGGTTGCCATTTCTGCAGAAAAGCCCATTGAGGGTGTCAACGTGGTAATTTTTTCACCTACAGTTTGCATTACTCTATAGCCGAGTGTGGCTAATCCAATAACAATTCCTATAGCTCCTAAAAATAAAATCCATGGAGGCGTCATAGAGGTTGTCAAAATTTGATTTTCTGAATTAACTGTCGAAACAATAGCGGCTACCGGTCCAATAGCATTTGCAACATCATTTGATCCATGAGCAAAAGCAACGCTGCAAGCTGTAATCACCATCAAAAATGCGAAAGCAGCTTCAACCCCACCAAAATCATTATTTTTATCTAAAAGTAGTTCTTTTTTTAGGTTAAGAGTGATACTTGAAATTATTAAAATAAAAGATGAAAGAATTGCAGAGAAGATGAATACTTCCTGATCAGTCCATTGAAAACCCACATACTTTAGTCCCTTTTTAGCTGTTACTAAACAAATTACAAAAGTTACAAGTGCTGCATAAAATGGAATTATTCTTACAGCTGCGGTAACCTGATCAGCTTTTTCAAGAATGAGTTTTTTTGCTGAGAAATATATTAATATTGCAAAGGTTGCTGACACTAATGGAGAAGTTACCCAGCTAGCGGCAATATTACCGACAACCCCCCATGAAACTGAATTAAGGCCTTTAGTAATTAAAGCAAACCCGACAATTGCACCCACTATAGAGTGAGTTGTTGAAACTGGCCAGCCTCTATAAGAAGCAATTAACAACCATGAACCTGCCGCAAGAAGACTCGAAAGCATTCCAACAATAAAAATCTCTGGGTTATCATTGTAAAGCTGAGGATCTACAATACCTTTGCGTATTGTAGATGTAACTTCGCCACCGGCAAGAAATGCTCCTAAAAATTCAAAAATTGAAGCAAGAATTACTGCACTAGTTATTGTTAATGCTTTGCTACCAACAGAGGTACCCATTGCGTTCGCAACATCATTAGCACCAATACCCCATGCCATGAAGAGTCCAGCAATGCAGGCAAGAGCTATGTATAAAAAGGATGCATCTGTCAAGAAATCCATATTGAAGAACTATACACCAGATAAATAATTTTTCTTGTTAAAATTTAGAAACTTTTGTGAATTTTCTTTACTTAAAAGTATAATCCAAAAACATGTCTTTAATTACTTTCGATCTTAATGCTTATAAAAAACTTAACCCTAAGGCATATGCTTTAGAGAAAAGAAGGCTTCAAATTGAACTTCTTAAACTGCAAGAAGATGTAATTAAAAATGAAAGGAGAATTTGTATTGTTTTTGAAGGAAGAGATACAGCAGGGAAAAGCTCAGCAATTAAATTCTTCTCTGAATACCTCATGCCGAAAAATTTTAAGTATGTAGCTTTAGGCATTCCTACAAAGTGGGAATCAAGTAATTGGTTTAAAAGATGGAGCAAGGTTTTACCAAAAAAAGGTGAGATAGCTTTTCTTGATAGATCTTGGTATACAAGAGCATTGACAGAGCCAGTAATGGGTTATTGTTCAGAAAATCAATACCTAGAATTTATGAAAGAAGTAAATCACTGGGAAAAAAAACAAATCGGAAAAGGAATGGAAATTATAAAATTCTATTTTTCTCTCTCTCAAGACCAACAAAAAAGAAGAATGAATGCACGAAAGAAATCCGAATTGAAGTATTGGAAGCTTTCTAAAAATGATGAAGGAATTGCAACTAAGTGGGATATTTTCTCACTTTACAAAGAGGAAATGTTTGAAAAGACTTCAACAAATATATCTCCTTGGGTATCCATAAATGCAAATAATAAAATGATAGCCAGATTAACAGCTCTAAGATTTTTATTAAATAAAATAGCTTATAAAGATAAAAAACTCCTTAAACCTGCAAGGTGGTCTAAAAAAATACAAAATTATCAAGCTTCACTTGAAGGCGTATTATTTGAGAATCTTACATATGAACAATATATGCTTATCACTAAATACACTGACGATACGACCCAATGAAAATAGCTGCAATTGATATTGGAACAAATGCAATTAAGTCTAAAATCTTTAATACAACTCCTACGTCAATAGATTTTAAAGAGGGTATTAGAACACCCATAAGATTAGGTACAGAAGTTTTCTTGGAGGGTAAAATTCCAAAAAAAAAGCTTATTGATCTATCAATCCTAATTGACAAATACATAAAATTTTTCAAGCAAAACGAAGTCCAACTCTATGAAATAGTTGCCACTTCTGCATTTAGAGATACTAATAATTCAGAGGAGTCGAGAAGATTCATTGAGCAAAAAATAGGCCAACCTGTAAGAATTATTTCAGGGTTTGAGGAAGCAAACTTGATAAAATTCCATCCAGATGCAAGCTTATTATCTGATAAGTTTTTTGTTGATATTGGTGGAGGAAGTACTGAATTCTTTCAATACAGTGAAAATAATTTACATCTTACTCAGTCATTCCAACTTGGAGCAGTTAGAAATATGCTTAAAAAAGATAAATTATCAGAGTGGGACAGAATGAGTCATTGGCTAAATGACAATCAACTAAATTCTAAATTAATTGGGATTGGAGGAAATATAAGATCTTTTTTTAGATTATGCGATGCAAAGACTATGGATGCTGATATGTTTTTAAATGAAGTGAAGTTGCTAAGCTCTGTTGAGAAAGATAAAAAAATAAATTTGTTTAATTTATCTGAGGATCGCGCAGATGTTATTGATGAAGCTTTGAAAATATATTCAAAAATCATAAAAAAAGTTCGCCCAAAAAAGATTAAAGCAACTAAATGGGGAGTGTCTGATTCAATTTCGGTTAAGCTGTTTCATGAGCTTTATGCCGGGAATATAAAAATCAGAAATTAATTATTATTTGATAAGACGAGGAATTAGGGCGAACTACCTTAATATCTGATGGGTTCTTGTTAAAAAATAATGAGAACTCATTAATGGTTGGTGTCAATAAATCCAATCTTTCAATATCAAAAGTGAGTCTTTCTGATCCATTTATATTCTGAAGTTTAAGCATATCTAAATCTAGAAACTTAAGCTTTTCATTTGTTGAAACAAAATCATAAATGCTAACTCCAGATAACTTAATATTTTGGGAAAGAACATTATTAGATATGATATTTGCTTTTTGAAGGACATATAAATAGTCTGCTTCAACACTATTATGAATTCTCTTGATATTTCTAAGGTCTGAGAAAATAGAATTAAGTAATAGAGAAAAAGATAAAATAAATAACAACACTAAAGTGGAAATAACTAACTTCTTTTCCCTACTACTTAGATCATTATAAAAATTTATCATTGGTATCTAAAAGTTAATTCCCCAGAAATATTTGATTCATTTTTTATTATGTTTTCATCAATCAAAACAACTCCAAAATTGGTGAATAGAGTTTTTGCAAGATTAAACTGAGAAGCAGGCATATCATCAATTTCAATAACAAGTTGTTGAGTCTCAATTACAATCTGAGTAGATTTAACATAATCTAAATTAAACCTTTCAATATACTTAAAATAAGAGTTATCAAATTCATATCTTTCAATTGATTGTGTTTGTTGATTTGCAAGGAGTTGATCAATTTGTGCGCGAGCGTTAATCACTCTATTAAAATTTGGGATAAGCGTTTTAAATATTATAAGGGTCTCCTTTTTATAGTTATCTATTTGGTTTTGAAGGATATTTTTTTGAATAAATGGAAAACTTACAATTATTAGAAGAAATGCAGATAGTAAGACAACATCTTTTTTAGTTATCATTAATTTGTTTAAAACATTTGCAATAGTAGGCCGAAATTTAAAGAAATTAATGGAAGGGTCATTTGATGCAAGAAATTGTTGTTGCAAGTTCTTTAAATCTCCTGATTTTTCTTCAAGATGATCAATAGCTATAGACTCTAAAAAAGAATCAGAGTGTTCTTTTGGTAGGGAGAATCCTCTACCATCTGAAAGCTTAATTAATAATTTATTTTTGGTTTTTATTGAAAGATCTTTATCTTTCTCACTGAGTAAAAAATATTCCGGAATTAAAAAGATTTTATTATTCAGTTTACTTAGCTCATTTTGAATATTTTCATAATATTCCTTATCAATCAGAAAAACTAAATCATTATTGTTTTCTGAAAAAGAGAAAAATTTCTGGTTAGAAATATCATTTACAAGAATATCTTCCTTATCTGCAAAAAACCTTGCTTCATATTTCTCTTTTGTTTCACTTTCTTCTTTTTTGAAGTTGAACGTTGATATCTTTGAGCTATCTAAAAGAAAATAAATTATTGAAGCAGTATCTATATTACTTCTTAAATCATTTAAAGTTATTTCTTCTTCCTTAATCTTTTTATTACCTTCAAAGTAAACTAAATTAAGCTTCTTTGAAGAAAAAATTGTTGAAATAATATATTGCTTCATCTAATTATTATATGTTCTTGTTGTAATAGTAGCTCTTCCCTTCTCTATTGTAATTAAAGATTTACTTTTGAATGAATAATTTTCATAAATCGTATCAGATATTAAATAAAAACTTTCTGTATTAGTTGAAAAATTATTCATGCTTTTATCAGGTAAGTAGTTTGTAAATGCATCTTTAAATTCTTCAATGGTTTTGAATCCATCAATAGGGTTATTCATGATCAAATATTCTGCGTCATCTATTGAAATTCCCAAATAAGATGCAACAACAAGAGCATCCTCTAACTCAAGTGTATTTACATTTATATTTGTTTTTTCAGAATATGGAATAACACATATGTATTTCTTCAATTCATTTAAATCAAACTCTCTTGAAGCTGGTAAGTTATTTAATTCTGAGAAATCATAAAGAGTTCTTTTGGATGTATATTGTCTTGGTTCGTTGATTGGGCCTGTATAAAAATAATCCTCATATCCGTTTGATCTTGGCTGATCATCATAGTCAACCCAATCAATTATCTGGTCAATTAATGAATCAATTTGTCTAACTTCATAATTAAGAAATAACAACATATCACTTAAAACATTTATAGATCTATCATTAGGAAGCATATTATTTTCAACAGAAATTAATAACGAGTTTAAGTTAAAGCAATTTGACGTATCTACTAATCTGGAGCGAATAAGGAATCCATTACTCTCAAAAAATATTTCATCCTTCAATAATTGATCATTTTTTGTGAGGTATCCTTTGTTATACCTTAAATTTTGGTCGATAAGCTCTATGCCAAGACTCTCCATATTTCTTTGAAGTTGGATAGATGTTGATTGAAATTCAATATATGTTGACCTTTTGATAGATTTAAAAAATATCTCGCCAAGAGATACACTTATTCCAGAAAGTATAAGAACAATCAGTAGCACTGAGATTAACACTACTCCTCTTTTATTGTCTGTATACATAATCTATGTTTGGATTAATAATTATTTCAAAATCTCTGTCCTTATCATTTATCTCAATTTTCACAAGTTTCGGAATCATATATGCTGCAGTTTGCCCAGCAGGCCACTCTGTGAACCATCGGTTATCGACAAGAAACGATATTTCTACATCGTCAATATTATTGAAAATAACTGAATCTATATAATCATCATAATCATAAGGATCTGCTGTAAAGTAAACTCTTCTAATAAATTTTGCATCATCGAATAAATATTCAATTCTTGAGATAGACGATCTCGAACTATCAATCCTATTAATAAAACCGAGGAAAGTAATCTTCTTATCGGCATTGCTCCCTATAAAATTAGGTAGCTGATTCCCAAAGTTATCTCGCATGGGTAAATTCACTACTGACATAAGATCTCTTCTTATAGTACTCACACCTAAGTTAAATACTTTTATATCATCTACTTTTGATTTACTTTGATTCCTTAAATCAATTGATGATTGAAGAAAGTTTGTAGAAACAATCGCAATTATTGAAAGAATAACTAAAGATATTAATACTTCTATTAGTGTAAAACCTTTTTTCATTTAATTCTTTTTTAAAAAACCCTTAGTTTCATATATAACTTGGGTATTATCTTTTTTGGTTATTTCTATTTCATATTCAATATAAGATTTCATTGGGGCTTCATTAAACGTTTCTTTCCACTCCCACTCATCTCCATAAAACATCAAGGAACCGCTTCTATTTTTTTGATTAAATGGTTTTTCTAGAGTGTTAATTAAAGAAATCCTATTATTTGCTATCTCTCTAGCAATTACTCTATTTTCTAATGAGAAGATTGATAAGGTTGTTGAACTTAATGTTTGATAAACCGACATTACAGCGACGCTTAATATTAAAAGCGAAACGGAAACCTCTATTAAGCTAAAGCCTCTCTTAAAATTCATCAATTCTTAAGAATTCTCCTCCATGAGTAAGAACAAAATTATATTTCTGATTATTGTTGGAAAAAGTGAATTTTGCCCCTGTTGTTTCGCCAGATGGATAGAATAAGATATAAGGTAAATCTAAATCATCATTAGATAACTTGAATTTAAGACCATCGCTTGTCTCTATTTCTTTTTCAAATTCAGTAAATTCATTCCAGGAATATCTATATATGGGTTTAGAGATTATTTCAGTTTCTTCTTTAGCTATTTCATAAATAGCCTGTTCATTTGCATTTGCATACCATCCTAAAACTTTTCCGCGAATTATGCTTTCTTGGGAAATTTCAGAAAAGCTTTCTTCTAAAGTCCTGGGTGAGTTACTAATATTAACAATATTGGTATTTAAAAGAAGTATTGATGACATTACTCCAATAATGACAATTACAATAAGTAATTCTATTAATGTAAATCCTGGTTTTTTATTTAAGCCAATTACCGAGGTCTGCATTTTCACCTGTACCTCCTTCCACTCCATCAGCACCTAAAGTGTAGACATCATAGGATGAGTTTTTTAAGCCAGGATACAGATAAAGATATTCTCTGCCCCATGGATCTTGAGGAAAAGACTTTATGTATCCTCCTTCAGGATAGAGTGATGGTCGTTTAAGATCTGACGGAGGAGCAACTAATGACTGTATTCCTTGATCTGTTGTGGGATAAGTCAGCTCATTAAATTTATATAGTTCCAGCGCTTTCTCAATTTGTGAAATATCTGCTCTTACTTTTTCTAAGTTCGCTCTTTGGAGAAAAGGAGATACATTAACTGCAACAACTGTTGCTAATATGCCAAGTATCACAATTACTGCCATCAGCTCAATTAGAGTAAATCCTTTTTTCATAATTAATTTAATATTAGTGTGTTCATTTGCATTATAGGAATAAGTATAGCCATAACGATTAAAAGAATAAATCCACCCATAATAATAATGATTAATGGCTCTATAAGAGATAGAACAGTTGATCGTGTTGTTTCAATCTCAGATTTCATAAAATCAGCAGCTTTTTTGAACATTGGTGTAAGGTTACCAGACCTGTAACCACTGGAAATAAGTTGGTTAAAGATATCTGGGAATATTTGTTCGCGCGTTAGAGCGCGTGAAAAATCAGAACCTTCTTTTACTGATTTTATTATTTTATTAAGGCGATCTTTTAGATAAGCATTGTTCAAAACTTGAGATGTTTCTTGAAGTGCATCATCTAGAACTATCCCTGATGACATCAATAAGTACATAGTACTACTGAATCTTTCAGTCTCAGATTTTAATAAGAATCCTCCAAAAATTGGAATTTTAAGAAACATTCTATGAATATTGATTGCCTTTTCAGTAGTTAGTAACTTCTTATAATAAAAAAAAGAAACACCTAATATCAGTATGATAGATGGGATTATATAAATCATATTAGAAGATATATTCATTAATACTGATGTTAACAAAGGCAGATCGACGCCTGATTTAACGAATTGATTTACAACCTGAGGCATAACAAAAGTTAGTAACGAAATTACTACTATTATTGAAAAAGAAAAAAGAATGAATGGATATGTTAAAGCAGTCCGAACCTTCTGATTAATTGATAAAC
>LULO01000131.1_pt1 | contig 25864 bp, 27 predicted proteins | sample 728121 | NCBI WGS metagenome assembly LULO01 (sample SAMN03860287, study PRJNA289734) | marine metagenome | biome: seawater column; feature: ocean; material: water; isolation source: Red Sea water column Station 149 - depth 50m | place: Saudi Arabia: Red Sea | collected 2011-10-15 | depth 50 m | reverse complement strand
AGGATGCAACGAGAGTGGACAGATAAGTTAATGAACGACAGTTCTTTTACTGACCCAATCCCAAGCAACCAAGCTGACTTTGTTAAATTAGTTCTTGCACGAAGTGACTACAAGAACCGTAAAGCAAGAGATGATGCAAGTAAAATAGGATAACTAAATGCCTTATATTGGAAAAAGCCCATCAGCAGGGGTTAGACAACGCTATCAGTACACAGCGACTGCAGGACAGACTACATTCAGTGGTACTGACTTAGGTAATCTCACATTGACCTATACAGATAATAATTTCGTTGATGTGTTTCAGAACGGAGTCCTCTTAAAAGGTGGTGGCACAGACTACACAGCTACATCAGGTACATCTGTTGTGTTGGCTACAGGTGCTACAGCAGATGATGTTATAGAGATAATTGTGTATGATGCGTTCTCTGCAGCTAACTTTTACAGTAGAACAGATAGTGACAGCCGTTATGTAAGACATGACTCAGGCACACTAGGCACAGATAACTTTATTGCAGGTAACAATGCAGGAGATGCAATACAGTCTGGTGGTAATTATAATACTGTTGTAGGTAACGAAGCAGGTACAGCAATTACTACAGGCGATAGAAACACTGTTGTTGGATTTGAAGCTCTAAAAACTGCAACAACAGCACAGTACAACGTGGCAGTTGGCTATCAAGCATTAGAGAATAACACAGGTAATAGTAATACGGCTGTAGGTGACCAAGCACTTGAAGCAAATACTTCTGGTACTAATAATGTAGCAGTGGGTGATGATGCCTTAGTTGCTAATACTACAGGTGTAAAAAATATAGCTATTGGAGATAGTGCTTTATCTACTAATATTGATGGTGATGGAAACGTAGCTGTTGGTCATCAAGCCTTGAAAACACTAGAACCTGCTGATGGTTTAAGTCACAACACAGCAGTTGGTTATCTATCAGGCACTGCACTAACAACAGGCACATACAATACCTCACTAGGTTCTTTTACTCTTAGTTCTGACACTCAAGGTAAATATTCGACAGCAGTAGGTTATGGTTCTTTATATACACAAAATACTGGGTCAGCTACTAATATGCACAATACAGCAGTTGGGTATAATTCAGGTGTAAATGTTACAACAGGAATATATAATACGATAATGGGTGCAAATACAGGTGATGCACTTACAGATGCTGATTATAATGTTGCGATTGGTGGTAATGCTCTAAGCACAGACACTAAAGGAAACAGAGCAGTTGCAGTAGGATATGGTGCTTTAAATGGACAAAATCATACTTCATCTACTGATAATTATAATGTAGCTGTGGGTTATACAGCAGGTAATGCTCTTACAACAGGCATCCAAAACACTCTTATTGGTGGTCTTGCAGGTGATGGCACAGACGATGGAAGTTATAATACGGCTGTGGGTTACGCATCTCTTTCAGCAAACGCAGGTAATGGCAATACTGCTCTTGGTTGGGTGGCAGGATTCCAAATAACTGGAATTAATAATACTTGTGTAGGAAATGCTGCAGGGTATGCCCTAACATCTGGTGGAAATAATCTTTTCCTTGGGATGGATTCAGGAAGGACGGGAAGTCCGGGAGGAAATCAAACAACAGGTAGTGATACTATTATACTTGGTGACGAAAATATAGGTGCTTTTAATTGTCAAGTTAGTTTAACTGTAGCTTCAGACCAAAGAGATAAAACAGATTTTAAACCATTAGACTTAGGATTAGACTTTGTTAAGGCATTAGCTCCTGTAACTTACAGGTGGGATAAACGTAGTAAGTATGGTGACAAATATGCAGAAGACTATGACCTTAACGCACAAACTCCAGATGGAACTCATAAAGAAGATTGGCTTGATGTTGGATTTAAGGCACAAGAAGTTGAAGTTCTTGAAGAGGCAGCTGGGTATAAGATTGCAGATAAAACTAATCTTACTACAACTTTAACACCAGATGGTAAACAATATGGTATACAATATGAGAAGTTTGTACCCATCTTAGTCAAAGCAGTGCAAGAATTATCAGCAAAGAACGATGCACTAGAAGCTCGTATTAAGAAGTTGGAGGACGGTTAATGACACGAAGTAAAATTAGAACAAGTGGTGCAGAGGGACTGACACTGTCTAGTACATCACTTACTGTGGCTAATGGTCTTACGCTTACAGATGGTAATATCACGTTAGCTAGTGGTCATGGATTAGATTTATCAGCCACAAGTGATGGAAGTGGCACAGATAGCAGTGAACTTTTAGATGATTATGAAGAGGGAACATGGGTTCCTACTCTATCTTCAACAACAAGTTCTAGCTATGATGGTCAACAGGGTAATTATACCAAAATTGGTAGATTTGTATCTGCTCATTTTCGTTTAGAAATTGGAGATACTTTTGCAGGTGGAACAACTCAGTATTTAATAGGGGGACTCCCTTACGCTAGTGAAAACACAAGTGGTATAGCAAGTGGGTCTGGGTTTGCTCATTACTTTGAGAATGTTTCTCAGAACGCAAACAATCTTACAATGCGTGTGGATTATGGTCAATCAGTTATGTACATATCTGGCAGGTCAGGAGACTATACAAATCCGTATGTTAATTTTAATATTCTACAAGCACAAGCAAATATATATGGCTCTGTATTTTACTATACTGCATCATAGGAGAGAAAAATGGCAATAACAAAAGAAGTAATACAAGACAAAATAGAAGTCGTAGGTGATTTCAAGCACATACAAGTGCGAACAGCAACGGTGATAAAAGAAGATGGTGTTGAATTATCACGTTCTTATCATCGTCATGTTATAGCACCCAATGACGATAGCACAAATGAAAGTGAAGATGTGAAAGCAATGGTGGCACATTTTCACACAGATGCAATAAAAAAAGCACACGCTGACCATACGGCAAAACAGATAAGTGAATTTATAAAATGAGCAAAGCAGCAGAACTAGCAAACCTTATAGGCAACATCAACGCAGGGTGGCACAGAGAGGAACGAGTTTTACCTCTGTGGGAGCAAGTGCCACTCAATATACTCTTGATAGGTTTATGTGGCAAACAGGTAATTCAGCAGGAAGATTAACAGCAACGCAAGATAGTTCTGCACCAGAAGGATTTGCTAATAGTCTAAAATTTGCCTGTACAACTGCTGACACATCTATAGCAGCAGGTGAATATGGAATAATTCAACAACCTATTGAAGGACAAAATCTACAACATTTTGCTAAAGGTACATCAAACGCTAAACCTTATGCTGTGAGTTTTTATGTAAAGGGTAACGCAAGTGCAACTTACGTGTGTGAGTTATGGGATAATGATACATCTGGAAATAGACAAATATCAAAAACTTTTAATGTGACAACAGATTGGACAAGGGTAGAGTTATCTTTTCCTGCAGATACTACAGGAGCATTAGATGACGATAATGCTAATAGCTTTATTTTTAATATTTGGTTGCATGGGGGAAGCACGTATACAGGAGGTACGTTAAATAGTTCAGCGTGGGCAAGTTTAACATCTGCCAACAGAGCAGCAGGTATATCCTCATTCTTTGATAGCACAGACAGAACCTTTTTTCTTACAGGCTGTCAGTTAGAAGTAGGGCAGAACGCAACAGAATTTGAGCATGAGCCTATTGAGAGGACATTAGAGAAGTGTCAGAGGTATTATGCAGAAAAAGAACTTCATCAAAGTTATATGGATTCGAATGCTGATTCAGCACAATATCTTGGTTATGATTTACCCGTTACACAGAGAGCAGATGGAACAGGAAGTGTCATTACTCAAGTGGTATACTGGTCTGGTAGTTCGCCCACAAATGTTACTCCAAATGTATACCCTAAGACAGACCATATAAGGATTACAACTTCAAGTTTAAGTTCTGCTAGAGGGATTGTAAGTGGTAGAATAGCTAGTGATGCAGAATTATAGGTGATACATGGAAATTAAAAATGCAAAATATAATCAAATTATAGATGGCGAAAACATTGCTATAGAAGCAACTATAGATGGGCAGTTGTGTTTTGTACCACTAGACCCTGCTAACAGACACTACGCAGAAATACTAAGACAAGTAAAAGAAGAAGGACTGACCATCAAGGACGCTGATTAGTGTTTGACCCTGTTACCATATCTGCAAGTCTTAGCGTAGCATCTGCAGCTTTTAGTAATATCAAGCGCATGTTTCAGGCAGGACGAGACTTGGAAGCCATGTCACAGGACTTGTCAAGATGGATGGGAGCAGTCAGTGATGTAGACAACGCACACAAGTCAGCCAAAAACCCATCAATACTACGTAAGGTTTTTAGTGGTGGCAGTATAGAGCAAGAAGCCATTGAAGCATATACTGCTAAGAAAAAGCTAGAAGAACAACGCTATGAGCTAAAGCAGTTTTTGATGTTCACATATGGCAGTAAGTCATGGGACGATTTACTAGCAATGGAAGGGCAGATACGCAAGAGAAGACAGAAAGAAGTATATGACAAGCAAGTGTTTAGAGAGAAAGTTATAACATATGTCGTACTTGCAGTGGTTCTTGTTGTCGGTACTGGTGTTTTGGGTATGTTTGTACTTACCCTTATGGGGTTCGACAGAGGATGGTGGTAACTGCGTAAGAAAAGACGGTGGACAGTACACGTTTGAGTGGCTTTGTGCAGACAAGTATGGTACAATAACTTTAGCACAATCTGATAACATCAAAAACTGTTACACCTGCTTTCTCAAGAAGTTTAGCGATTGGACATGGGAGCAAGAGAAAAGACTAGGCATACGAGAAGACCCCAAATACATTACATGCCGTAGGTACAAAAGAAAAACAGCGAAGAACGGACAGCAGGTCTGTTTATATAAAGGGGCAAATGACACATACACATTGGTAGTAGAGGGACAATGCCCGACAGAGTACAGATGTAAGTACGACCCTAACGGCAAAGAGCCCAACATAGACAGTGTAGTAGATTCACTCAACGACAGTTTTAAGAGATAGCATGGAAATAGACCCAGTAATATTTTGGAACGTAATACTAACACTTGTTATAGCTCCTGCTATATGGACATTTCGTAACATGATGATTGAAGTGAAACGCATAGATATACTTCTCAACAGAACAAGAGAAGAATATGCCTCACGTGCAGAGTTAAAAGATGAGATGCAACATCTTATGGATGCACTGCACAGGGTTGAGGATAAATTAGATAGAGTATTAAGTAGGGATAAATCATGAGCAGACCACTTGACACCACACCAAAAGCAGGACAAAAACCTGTAGATGAGTTTATGGGTGAACAGGCAGTAAATCCAACACTAGCACCACAAGCAGTATACCAACCACAATTCCAAGGCATAGGGGCAGGTGAACTTATAGACCCTAATGTTGGAGCTGTAACAGGTGACTTAACACAACAAACGGCTGTTGCTCCAACTGCTACAGCGCAAGGCGTAACAGGACAAGCTGCTCTTGCTACTCCTACAATAATAGGACAGGCGCCCACAGTAGATGCAGCTACAGGGACTGCTAGAAGAGAAGAAGCTGCACAAGGCACTACAACTACTGCTGATGCTCAGACAGGTGTATCAACACAGATACAGCCTATCAAAAGCAGAGAAGTAGGTGCAAAAGAAATAGCAGAAGCTGCTACTGCTGACAGAACCTTTATGGAAGATATGACAGCCGCACAGAGCGGCTTTGTAAGTGATGCACAAGCTGCAACTATGACTGTGTCACCTGAGATGACTGTGCAAGGGCAGCTAGCAGAAATATCAAAACAGTTTGAAGGCGGTAAAGTACCAGCATTTGCTGCTGGCATAGTTCGTAAAGCTAACGCTATAATGGCACAGCGTGGTATGGCTGCCTCATCAATGGCAGGTGCCGCAATAACACAAGCTGTCATGGAAGCCTCCCTACCAATAGCTACCCGTGACGCGCAGACATACTACAGCACTGCCATGAAGATTATGTCTAACGAACAACAGGCTAATCTATTCAACTCACAGCAGAACATGAAGGTTGACTTAGCCAACGTCTCTAACAGACAGCAGATGACTCTAGCTAGAGCTCAGGTAGAAGCCTCTCTAGCAAATCAAGAACTAAAGAATCAGCAACAAGTAAACATCCTCAATGCTACACGATTTGCTGAAGCGGCGAACATGACGTTCTCACAAGAACAGAACCGAGTGTTCGCCAACTCTAAGATGATGGAGACCATGAATCTTCAGAACTTAAGTAACGAACAAACTACAGCTCTTGCTAACGCAGCCACACTCGCACAGATGGACATGGCTAACTTAAATGCTAGACAACAGATGGCTGTGAATAATGCTAATAACTTTTTTAGCATGGATATGGCAAACTTGACAAATGAGCAACAATCTCGTATAATTAACCAACAGCAACAACAACAAATATTGTTGTCTGACCAAGCATCACTCAATGCTGCAGAACAGTTTAACGCTACCTCACAGAACCAAACAACACAATTCTTTGCAGGACTAAGCGCCGACATCAGTAAATTCAACGCAACAGCTACTAACGCATCTAACCAGTTCAACGCAGGACAGGTAAATGCTATGGCACAGTTTAACGCTAACGTACAGAACGCACGTGACCAGTTCAACGCTAACAACAAGCAAGTCATAGCACAAAGCAATGCAAAGTGGCGTCGTGATATTAATACTGCAAACACAGCAGCACAGAACGCTGCTAATCAGGTAAATGCAGCAAATTACTACAATTTATCCAACACAGCACTCAACAACATCTGGCAACAGTTTAGAGATGAAGCAGATTACGCCTATACAGCCTCAGAGAACGCCGCTGACAGGGCATTCAACTATGCTATGGCTATATTAGAGTCACAAGTCACACAGGACCTCTTTGACCAAAAAATAGCGCATGCAAACGCAAGTGCAATCGGTGGGTTCTTGGCTGATTTAGGTGTAAGTTATATAGCAAGTAGATAAGGGGTACTAAATGATAACTGCATTAATACAAAATATAGCAAAAGGCATGGTTGCTCGCAGACTTATAGGAGGAGGGGGCAAGGATGCTACAAGTAGAGTATCAGCAAAAGATTACTTAAGTGAAGTTATTGCCGATAGTGTTAATTTGGATGAGTATATGAGAACTACAAAAGTAGCAAGCAAAACTAAGAACCCTAGTCTCCCTGCTAAATCTGTGAGTGCCGACAGCGGTATCATGGCATATCAACGTGCTGTTGAAAGAATGAGGAGAACCTAGTATGAAGCCTGATTTTAATGAAGAGTTGATGATGCCGTCAGGCAGAACTCGTTCTATGTTTGAAGCACCTGTACCGGGACAATCATTAACCAAAGAACCCGGTAAATATCCCTGGGAGAGCCCTCCACAATTTAACAATATAGATGAAGCTATGAATCATTACATGAATCGTTTTCAAGACGAGAAGGTAATGTTTAATTTGTTTTCTCTTATGGAAGCAAAAGTACCTGTAACATCTATAGCAGAAAGTATGATACTACATGGATTTGCAGAGGGTTTGTACAATCCTGATGTAGGTATGTTAGTTGCTAATGACTTGATGGAAGTATTAGTTGCTATGGCTGAAGAAGCTGAAATACCGTACGAATTAGGCGCAAGAGATGACATGAGCGAAGAGTATCGTAGAGCAGGACAACTAAAGGCTGTGATGGCGGAACGTGAGAAAGAAGATGTACCTAAAGTAAAACAAGTAGTTGAAGAAGCTAAACCTAAAGCAACTCCTCAACAAGGGGGCTTAATGGCTAAAGCATCACCACCAGAACCACAAAAAGAAGAAGTAGCATAATGGCATTTTTATCATCAGTATTTGGAACTGCACTAGGGTCTGCCGCTAAGGTAGGTTCAGAGGCTATACGAGAAGCTCGTCAAAGAGATAGACTTACCATAGAGGATTTTAAGAAAAACGTACAAGCTAAAAAGGCAGCGTTTACAAAGCAACAAGCTGAAGCTACAAAAAAAGCAGAAGAAATAAATAAATTAGCACAATATTTAAGTGACCAAGAGGGATATGAAAATTTTAATTCTATAGAGTTAAATGATTTAGCCTTGAAGCTAACTCAAATGGCAGGTAATAAAAACCCATATGAGTTTTTCTTAGACAGCAAAAAAGATGATAAGCTAACTTTAACTCCAAAGGCTAGAACAGTTCAACAACTTATGCCTACAGGTGGCATGAGAGATTTAGGTTTAGTAGATGGTAAGCCATCAGTAGCTGCACTAGAGTTAGAAATGCAAGATGTGCCATTAAGTAGAACATCTTTTTTAACAAAAGATACTGAGCCTACACCAACGACATTGCAAGGCAAAGGGCAATCTGTATTATCTCCAGTAAAAAGAAAAAAATTTTTTGCTGAAGCTTTAGTGGGAAAAGACTTAGGCAGTCTACAAAGAGAAGCACTTAGAGAAATGGGTATGACTGAAGAGCAATTTAATCAAGCTCTGTCTTCTATGCCTAAGTTCCCTCAAGACAACAACACTGCAACTTTTATAGCCTCATCTGACCCAAGTGATGATGTAATGACAGACAGAATTAAAGCAGCGGATGAAAATATTAGAAAAACTATTTTTGAAAAATATCCTGAAATGTTGACCACAAGGGTGCCCGTCGAAACAGGAGAACTAAGAGATAGAGGCTTGGTAGACGGACAACCTGTAGCAGCAGAAAAAGTAATTAAAATGATGTCACCTTTTCAAAATTACGAAAAGTTTATGACAGAGTTTTTAACTGGCACAGACCCTAAAACTAAACAAAGATATATCAATATGCCAGCAGCACAGGAAAGAATGCAAGATGTGCAAAGGCAAGTTTTAATGTCCTTTGGAGCTAATGAAAAATTAAAGAAATTAGTAAACGGATATGATGATGTCTATAAAGAAAGACTTAAAAAGTTATATGACTTGTCTAACACACTTACTCCTTCAGTAAAAGAGTCATTGGGTTACACACAAACAATGACAAAAATAGCTAAACTACAGAACGACAGAATACCTCTTATGTTTGATGGTGCTAATGAAAAACAAGTTATGCAGATGACTAGCGAAATATCCAGCTTAGTTACAGACTTAACTAATAAGCTTAGCCCTGCGGTGGATGAAGAACAAAAGCGTAAGAAATACAAAGATGTTAATGACGTAATAAAGACTTTAGAAAAGAAAGAAAGATTAGCTAAAAGAATGTCTACGACAGATTTCGAAGCTTTCGTGAAACTTAGAAGCACTTTTAACAAAAATCTAAAGCTACAAAATCCAGATGGTGCTATGGATAAATTATTTGTAGAGGCAACACGACTTTTGGGTAATTTAGATATAGACCCTAAAGATTTGCTGACTGATAGGAAAAAAGAACAAGCTTCGCTATCTGCTTCCTTATATAGTGATTGGTTGAAAAATAATGGAGACGCATCTGAAGAAAAAAAGAAACTTGCTAAGGACTATATTTCTAACTGGGTAAGGGCAGATAACTTTAACAATCTCAAAGACAAAGAGTTAAATGGACAAACTTTTGGACGTAGAGTAGAAATTGTTAGCGATGGCATGGGAGGATTTAAAGACGTTGTTAGATACGTATCTTTAGACACCATAATAGATAATGTAGCACTAAAACCTGGGTTTGGTGTTAAGGAGTACTCAGCAGCTGTAGAAAATGTAGGACAATATACTCAATCATTGATGGACTTAGGATATTTAACACAAGTTGCAGAGAGAGACGGGCTAGCTTTTGGTGTTTTCAATGACGGCAGAAGATTTTTTGGTAACGCAAAAGAGATAGCCAGAGACCTTTCTAGTTTAACAGGAGTTGGTACAAATATATTTGCTAATTTAAAAAACGAAGACGCATACCTAGAAAGAGTAAAACAAATAGCAATTAATTTTATTTCTGCAGCAAAGAATCAGTTGTTCAAAGACCCTAGATTATCTGACCAAGATTTATCTTTGGTTCTTAACTTTATAGGTATTTTAGGTAGACCCGGTGAAATAAAACTTATTGGTCAGAGTAACGCATTAACAGCAATATATGGGTTAGAAAGAGTATTTTTAGCACAGTTAGCCAGAAACATGTACATAGCTAGAGGTAAAGACCAAACTAATGCTATTATGGCAGGAGATTTTAGGCTACATCCTGAAACAGGTGTAGAAGAAGTAGACTTATCTAAAGACTCAATGGCTGCAACTCTTTTTGACCTTGTTGCAAAAACTAGAGGTATAAATTTAGAAGATTTTACTGGAGAAGATGGTAATCTCGATGATGACAAAATTGCAAATTATTTTTCGGACCCGTCTAATACATTTGGTTATGCTAGCGGAGACCCGAAAAATCCACAACCATTAAATGGTCCTGCAGGTTTAGCGTATTTTGCGGAGACTATTGATGAAATTACAAATAGCGTTATATATGCTTTGGATGGTGCTAACGCAATAACACAATATAAAAGTGGTAAAATGTTTCAAGACCGCCACATAACCTCTGGTACAGCTTTAGAACTAACAAATAACACAGAACAAGTTCAAAGAACTCAAGCTATACTGCAGAGACTAGCAGACGAAGGTGTTCCCGGAGCTACAGAATTGTTGAAAGATGTTAAAAATGGAAAGAGAAAATTGTATGGTGGTAACTGGGAACGGAAAGATGCTTCCTTGATGCAGAAAGGTCTAAATATGTTAGGAATGGGTGATTAATGGGACAAGCTCAAGCACAACAAGTATATGAATTAGCAGGAACAGGAGAAAGTAAAAGATTTTCAAATCTTTTTGACCGTCTACCACCCTCTACAGAAGCGCCGATGCAATCTGAAGAAAACAGTTGGTTTGATAAAACTGCTTCTTTTCTATCTCAAATAGGACAAGATGCAAAAGAAGGTCTTATTGAATCTAGGGGCGACAAACCTTTTAACACTGTACAAGAGATTCTGGACCTGCCTAACCAGTTATTTCAAAAACATCTTGAAAGAATCGGTGATGCAAGGACAACACACCTAAATCAGATTACAGATAATAATTATGAGCCTAATAAAAATACTCTAAAAGACCATTTAGACAGCAACTATGCGTTTCAAGCTACACTAGGTTTTGCTGACACACAAGAAGAGATAGAAAAGGCTTTACGACAACACTTAGCTCCTATGCCCGATGGCTCTCCTAGGGAATTCAAAATCATAAAAGATGAAAGAAAAGACAAACCTTTCTATATGCCTACATACTACACAAGTGTAGAAACAGATGAAGGTGATTTTACTAAGTATTCTAATCCTTTACAGGATATTACGGAGTATGTAGCTAGACTTGCTCCTCAAACATTATATGCGCTTACGTCAGGTAGTGTTGAAGTTGGCACAGCTGCCACAACAGCAGCGGCTTCAGGTATGCTAATGTCAGCAGTATTCCCTCCTGCTGCCCCTGTAGTTGCAGGAACTGTATTCTTAACAAGTTTGTATGCTAATGCTGTGTCATCTGAGAGAGTCAGGGAAGAGTTTGTGAAAGGTAAGCTTGGATTAACTGATGAGGACTCTGTTGTATGGATGGATTTTGTAAAAAAGATAGGCGAAGTACAAAAGAATCACCCAGTAGTTAATTTTGGTAAAAGTCTTGGTGGATATGAAATAACACCAACAGCCAAAAATGCACAAGAAGAATTTGCAGGATACGTGTCTGCTTATGGAACTCCGCTATTTAGAATATTTGATAGACTGGGATTATTAGGAGATAGGCTAAGAAGACAGCAGATGGACATTGAAGAATTAGAGAATTTACCTGAGGCATATATTGATGGTAAAGGAAAACTAATAAAGAAAGGAAAAGACGGCAAGCTCCCAGATGACGCAGAAGTGTACATGAAAGGAGGAATGAAAGTTCCACTATTCAAGCAAGTTGTACAAGCTGCTGCAGATAGAAGAATGTTTTTACCAGGGGGAGAGTTCGGATACTTAAATAAGCCTTTTGACCAATTCATGTTAGCTACTTTTACGCCTATGAAATTTATAGAAAGAATATCTAAGCTAGCTCAACAGACAAGCTTGATATTACCATCAAGACTAAAGAAACAATCAAAGCAGTTAGTGGACATAGCTATGGCATATGCTAAGGGAGACCCTGTGAACTATGCCGACTTTAGGGCGCCTTACTTAGAATTACGTAATGCTTACAAAAACATGGGCGACGCCATGAAGAAAAACTATGACCCTCTTGCACGACAGATAGGAGGGCTAGATAACTTATTTGGAAGCCTTAGACTACTTGACGCTAAACTAAAATACAATGAAGTTTTCAAAACGATAGGAAGTGCTTCATATGATTTAGCACCGTTACAGAAAAGCTTAGTTAGTATTTTAGACAAAAGAAAGTATGCTGCAGGAACTAAAAAAGTAGACGGCGAAGATGGAAAAGTAACTGTAATAAGTGTAACTGACCCTAACGCTAAAAGTTATGACCTTGATAAAATAATTTCAGAGCTACAGATGTTAGGTAAAGACTCTGAAGCAGGTCCCAGAATGTTAAATGCACGGCAAGCAACCTTAGCAAAGAATCAGTTCTTAGACTCAAACTCAGAGTTTTTACCTGATGAACTAGCAAAGGAACTTGTTAGACCTGATGCAATCACTCCTGCTAATATGTTGCATGGATATGCTATAATTCTTAATCAGCTAATATACTCTCCAAAGATGGCAGGAGACGCTAAAGCTGGTGTTAGAGCTGAAGCTAAAGAATTAAGAAAGACTTTATTAGATATGTTAGGTAACCCTGTAACTAATAAAACTTTCACAGAAGAAAAGAAAAAACAAATCACACCATTACTAAAAGAAGCTAACGCATTTTACAGAGAAACATTTGAGTTAAGAGGAAAGCAATTAAATAGCTCTAGTGACTTACAAAGAATAAGAGATGAGATAGCCAACGGAGGCGACCCAGGGACTGTATTAAATGACATCTTAGGTGATGGTGCAGGAGTTCCTCCTAAAAGAGGTAAGATAACTGCCCTAAAAAGCATCAAAGCTCAGGTTGACTACATTAATGAACGTGGTGACGAACTGATAAAAAATGTTAGTGATTTTGACTACATGAACAAACTGTTTGATGAAACAGGTGCAGTATCAGATGCCTTCAAGAACATGAGAAAAGAGTTTCATAGTTATCTGTATAGAGCCATTGGTTACAACATTGGTATTAGAAAAACAGACCCAAAAAATGAAACAGCTTTTGTGACATTCTTTGATAAAATAGATGACGATGTACTAGAACTACTAGGATTAACCAAAGACAAACAAAAGTATTTTCTTGAGACTGCAGAAGATTATGCAAATATGTTTGACGATAACTTCATGAATGCTTTGAAAGACGCCGTACCAGAGCAGCAAACATATGACTTTATCGACCAGATGTTCAAAGGTAATAACTTTGATACGCAACTAAGACGTTTAATATACCCACAAGAGGATTTACTGCCTACATCATTAGTAGGGGCGCAGGGGGTAGTCAAGAAAAAGATACGAGATGCTATATTTCAGTACATGTTTGACCCCAGAGGTAATGCAGGTGCTCTTAGAAGACAAAGCAGAAACACTGCTTATTTTGATGCAAATGAACATTATATAGATATTGAGGCTCTATCTAACATTGTTGACAAAATACAAACAAGTAAAGTATTACGTGAACAAGAAATATTCAGTGAAAGTGATATGAAATTTCTAAAAGGTGTCAAAAATCTAGGCATGGCTTTAGAAGGCTCTACAAAGACAGACGCAGGTATAGCCTTATCAGGTGCACAGATATTTAGTGATGTAGTTGAAGTCTGGAACTTGTACAAATTCTTCGGTGCTATGGCAAGAATTGCTACACAAAATAGAATAAGTAACGTGCTCGCTGACCCAAAGACTGTAAACTTTATAGCAGGTATAAATGAGAACAAACCTAAAGGGTTCTTACGTAGAGCTTTCCTTGGAAGGGGCGCTTTGGGCGACATACTCATGGAGTTCTCATTAGTGACGCCAGAGAGAACTAAAACTGAAGAAGAGATACAAGAGCAAAACGAAAACTACAATGCAAGTGGTTCAAGACGTTTTGAAAATTTGTTTGAAAGAATAGTTCCAGAAAACGAACAGACAGAGAGATTACTTAACAGATAATCATTCAAACTGGCTAGCTGGTACAACTGTGAGTTTACTTGTTCTATTAATTATATCTTCTGCATGTTTCTTCATGCTTTCACCTATTTTCATAAGAAAATCTCTACTCTCTTCAGTGATTCTGTAATCATCTTGTCTTAACACAGGTATAGCGTGTTCATCTACAAGGTTAATTACCATTTCATCCCAAGGATAGACAGCATGTGAATCAGTGTCGAGTTCACCGAAGATGCTTATAGCAATACCAGTAGTGGTGGGCATGAGGCGCACCTCTACATCGCTTGTTAAATGTAGTATTCTATTTGCCATGATTCTGCACTGCCTTTATAACATCAGATGAAAATAGTCTTTGTATATTTAATAAGTACATACGGGCTGCCATGTTATCACCACCTTTTACACTCCTAACATAGTCAAGAGAGTCAATAATACGGCGTAAAAAATCAGTCCTGAATACAAGTGTCGCATACGTTTCGTCGTTAATACAGAGATTGTGAAACCAGTAGTCCGACTCTGTTGCTTTGATTCCTGATGGTTTGCCATAACATTCATACTCTATCGCTATATTACCAGACCTTTGCCATATATCACGCTCTGATTTAACTTCAATCTTTGCATTCTCAAACATGTCAAGTATCTGACTTTCGCGTATCTTACCATACTCAAGGTCAATGTCAAACTTCTTTCTGTCTTTTACGCTAGGTGCTGTTTTGTTCATGGTTATCCCCCTATATCAACAATCTCGCATGAGTCACCACTACAAGCAAATGTTTGTGAAGAATTTGTAGTATCTTCTTTTTCATATTCTTGTAATTTAGACCAATTTATATGTCCGAATTCACTGCTAAGCTTATCGTATACATCTTTTGTGCAGTCCTGATAGGGGGCTTGCTGATAAGTATGTTCTGAGTGTGGCAAAAAAGACACACCAGACATCTCATCAAAATGTTTAAATACAAAAGCACCTACTTCCATCCATTCTTCATCACGAACTGTAACAGTTACAGAAGGTTTGTGCTCACACCAATGTCTTTGATACACTAGCCACATCTCTAACTGTTCTATAGCTGTCATGTCGTGCCTAGTAACTGCATCTTTAGGAGACTTCATAGGGAAGCTAAATACAGTTTGTGTATCAGGTTTCATAACATCCGCTTCGCTAGGGACGCCCTGCTCTTTTAGGAATAGAGTAAGAGGGTCTTTATTGTCACCACGCACAGTCCTAACATAATAAGGGCTATGACGAGCGTGAATGCCACTGCTTGAGTCAACAAGCTGTGATACCGTCCCACTTGGTTTGACACACGTAATCGCTGTGCTTTCTGGGACACCAAGTATTTTAGACCATTTTTGGTTTGTTTCAACTGCCGTTCTCCTCATCTTATCTAAAAATTCTGACAGGTGAAAACCTTTCTCACCTCTGCCATTTGTCCATTTACAATCCATAATACCTGTTAAAGACACGCCAAGAAGTCTTTCTTCTTCTGTGTTGGTCTTCCATATCTTTCGTAAATATGGAAAGTTTGTGAGTGTAGATTGTATTGTGCCCATTATGGTTGCTAGTTGAACTTTACGTTCTATAGACGCAGGAGTATCACTAGCTTTTATTACAACTTCTGTTAAATTACAAAACTGATATGGACGTAGTATTATCTCAGAACATGGATTAGTGCCAAAGTCATGCTCAGCGTCACGTCTGCCATATTTCTTGGCTTGTCTTTGCGCTGCCGTTCTATTGAATATACCTCTTTCTCCAGACTTACTTTCTACAAGTGAAGTCCATTCACGTAAAAAAGTCTCTCCATCAGGCTTATCTGTGTAAGAAACGGAGTTGTTAGCTAGTGCCATCTGAGGCGCTGTCTCCCACCATGTACCGCTCTTAGCGTGGCGCATACGCCCATCTGATAAATTAGATAAGCTTATCATAGCAGAACGTCTAACGCCCCCTGAGACGACAACCTCGCCGACCTTACACATAAGATTATGGCAGTCATAACTAGATAATTTACGTCCTGCGTTCTGTCTAAATAATTTAACTGTAAAATTAAACAAATCAACTAGAGGGGCAGGTCCAGATGCTCTACCACCAAACACACTAAGCCTTGAGCCTGCAGGTCTAATCTTTGATACATCCCAAGTAGGCACATCTCCTAGATAAAGCAAACCTATAAGCTTACGTAAAGCCCTAGCCCATCCTTCTTTACTGTCACTCACGACGATTGTGTAATCAACATCGGTTAAATTTTCTGGTATTTCTGGAAGCTTGCTTATGTATTGTCTCTCAACAGAGAAACCGACACCAGTGCCACATAATAATATATACATAGCCTCATCAAAAGCTTTAGGGTCATCAATCGGTAAGTAAGAGCAGTTGTACCCTGCAGTGTTATCTCTTTCTAAAGCAGGGCCTGCTGTCATAAGAGCCCTCATAGACGGCATAACTTGCAAATGATATATAGCGTCAAATATCTCTTCTCTTGTATCGGTGTCAATCTCTGCCTTATCACACACATAGTCTGTGTATCTTGACACAGTTTCTAACCAAGTCTCTCGTCTATTTTTATCTGGCAGCCATCTGGCATACCGTGATACGGCAATAAAATTTTGGTAGTCTGTTGGTAGCACATTATTCATTTTTATCTCCTCTCTACTGTGACGTCTTTAACTGCTATACCTGATACTTCATGTATTAAATCTTCTATGTACTCTTCTAAGAGCACTGGCAATTCCTCCAAGTCGGGCGTAAATTCCGATGAATCAATCTTAGCTATTATTCTTACAACTACTTTGACTTCTTCTCTTGGCATGTTAGTTCCTCTTTTAATCTGTTAAGATACCAAAGGGCTTTATCTATATCTTGAATTGCTTTACCTTTTTCTCGGTATCTCCAAAGATATTTTGTTACATTACCTTTTAGATACCCACAAAACTCAATGTGAGACATAGAGGCTTTCATAGCGTCGATACACTCTATGTCTCCATTTGTATAATGTGGAGGATGATTGACTAAGTCTTTAGACTTTTTTTCTGCTTCCTCTCTTTCGGCATTATTCACCGTCGTTCTCCTCTGTTAAATCTGTCCACCCGATTGGGTAGCCCATAAGCCACTCTACCCAATCAGGATTAAGTTGTCCAGAAGTTTTAGACTGATTGTCAGTATATTGAACAGCAACGTCCAAAGTGTCCCAACTAACTTTGCCATTCCGTATACGACCACCTATATATCCACCTTTGTAGTCCCTGGTGGTAGGTGTGGGCCATAGTCTAGTTATACTCATAACTCAGTATAACCTCGCCTATTCTTTGTGCAATTTGAGGGACAATTGCGTTTCCGAGTCCTTTAAGTCTGTCCACTCTGTCGGATATCCCATTAGCCACTCTACCCACTTCGGGTTCAATCGACCACCAGTTTGTGTAGTCTTGCTCATAGATAGGTTGTGAGCGTGGTTTACTGCGTCCCTCAGCTTGACACCCCAACGAACTCCCTCCTTGTTCTTTCGACTGAAGAATCCGTTCTCCAACTCTACATTCTTCACTATGCCCCCTTCCACGTCGCTCGCTCTCGGTGTGGGCCACATGGCTATTGTCATCGGGTCTACTTGTTCCCGTAGGTTTGATGGTCGTGTCCGTCCCTTGCGATGTCCCGTCGCTAGCTTGTGAAGTGCTTCGGGCGACCTCTGAGGTAGATGGTCCATCGTGTTGGGAGTAGCCCACAATCCAGAGTCGTTCTCTCTTGTGGGGCGCATTGACGGCGCAAGCTGGAACAACAAACGTCCTCGTGGCGTAGCCTTCACTTTCCAAGTCAGTGAGCACCTCGTCGAGACCCAAGGCGATGTGACCATAAACATTTTCGAAAACGCACCAAGTGGGTCTTTTTTGTGCAATAATTTTGTGCAGGTGCGACCAGATGTGGCGGTCATCGAGACTTCCCTTCTGTAGTCCTGCGATTGAGAATGGTTGACATGGGTAGCCTGCTGTGAGGATGTCACAGTCGGGAACATTTCTTTTTGGGTCATTAGCTAATTCCTTTACATCAGTTTTGATTGGTACATGGGGCCAGTGTTTGTGAAGCACTTTTCTGCACCACGGTTCTATATCACAAAATAAAATTGGGTTAGACAAGCCTGCTCGTTGGAAACCAAGAGCAAACCCTCCTATACCACTGCATAAATCTACATGTTTTAACATTACTCTTCCTTTCAATGAATTGTAGGTTTACCGTCGTACTCGTTAATCAAACTTTTTGTGCCACTTTGAATAAGTGTATCTGTATCATGTGTAGCATTATACACCATACCACGAAGTAACAAAGTGAAGAAAAGGATTTCATCGTGTGGCATGATGTTTTCGTCAAAGTTATAATTTAACTCTATATCATAACCACCAACGCCGTCAACATTTCTTCTTATTACAAGAGATGAATCGCCATTACCCAAAGTCACTATTTTGGTTTTTGGCATGACACTAACTCAATAAAATGTTCAGCATCCACAACAACTAAAGGTTTTTGTCTGTTCATTTTTATTATGAGCAGCGGTTCACCTTCTTTCTCAATAGTGTCATGAGATATTGCTTGTTCGTAATAATTATAGATTGTTCTAATCCTTTCCGTGTTCTTACACTCTATATTATACGGAAACTTCCTGTACGCCAAACTGGAAAGCTGTACGTCAACTCCATTTACTCCCATAGGAGTTGAGCGTACATCTAATGGAGTGAGTCTTTTAAATACTCTGAGTAGTCTTTCAACTACCCATGTTTGAAGTTTTCGTCCCTTTGCTTTTGCTGACCTTGGGCTCATCTTCTTCGATACGGACTTCAACGATACTTTTTGCTGGGATGACCGTTGTCGTGCCACCACTTTGGATTTGTGGGAACTGGACGTCGTTGTTGAGTTGCGAGAGGAAGTCTTGAGCTTCGTACTCGGAGACCTTGAATATCTTTGTCTCAATTTTGTCATCATCCATCCTCTTTTTTATTAATAGAGTCACGCCACTCATCTGTGATGTGTGTGTACCAGACCCATCTTGGACTTTTTCCTTTGCTTGGGAGCTGTCTTCTGAACTCCAGACCGTCCCAACACTTAGATTTGAAGGCACAATAGCTGCACTCAATGCCCAAGGTGCGGTTTCCTGTAGGCTTTTTATAATAAAGCTCCTCAGTGTCGGTGAAACACCGCTTAAAAGGTCTCTCATCAGATATTGCTTTGTATACATTCCGTATTTCATTCTTGGTATTCTCCTTCTGTTTACCGTTTGGTGGGACTTCAGCTACAGCTATTTGTCCCGTTGATTTATTTACTGCAATCCAACCTTTAAAAGGTTTCTTGGATGCAAGTCCATAACCATACCCTTGTGATACATAACCAAAAGAGTCTGAGTTATTTATCTTATCAAAAGCATCATCAGCATTGAACTTGGAATCAAATGCAAACGGAGACACAGTTTTAATGTCATAAATGCCATCAGATAATTCTATATCATACTCGCCGTGTATTTCATTACCATCGACTTTTAGTGAAACTTTTTGGTGTTTATTTTTTACTTCTACACCAGAGGCTTGTAATAACGCAATAACAACTGCTTCTAATACATCACCTATAATCATACGCATTTTAAAATCATAGTCGGGCAGGTCGCCCTCTACCCCCATAGCTTCCATTTGTAGCTGACACAAGGGCTTGCCTATATTGCTCATACGTAATCTGAAACCTTCTTCCCTTTTTGAGAATTGTTTCTCTAAAGCTTTCTTACAAAGCTCTCCAAACTCTTCTATAACATGAGGAGGCATTTCTGCCTCCCCACGAACTGCTTTGGAAAGGAAAGAAAACAAAGCAGCTTGATGCCTGTTCATTAGATTACCGCAGACAGGTCATCATCTAAATCATCAACAGTTACACTGCCGTCTATGACTTTGTCCGATGACTTTAGACACTTGTCATATTCCCCCATGATATAACTGTTTTCACTCGCTACATAGTCCACAAAGTAACTTAACAACTCTTGGTCTTCTTGTGAAAACTCAACAGGAGCACCACTCACAGAGAAGTTGGCTACATAATAGACATTACTACCCTTCTTCTGCTTCTGCAAATCGGCTGACAACTTGTAGAAGAGAAAAGGTTTTTTCTGTGCTGACAAGCTGTCTAACACATCCGAAATGGGCATGAAGTTAGCCCCTTTCGCTCTCCAGACAACGGGAAGCCCCCCTACCTCGACGCTCTCGCCATCTGAATTCACTGCGTCCTCAAAGAATACTTTACCCCACAACATACGAAAGCAACTAATCTGCTGTTGCTTATATACTTGGTCTGCTGTGAGTGTGTCCCTCTTAGAAGCAGGCACTGAACCACAGCGCATAGTACCTAGCATATCAGGTATTTCTGTCTGTGGATACAGATTCTTAGCCAATATAGACTTGTTGACTAACTCGTTAATCTTCGGGTCGTACTGAAGATATTGATAACGTTGAAGAAAAACTTGGAAACTAGCTTTCTTGGCATAAATAGTCCTGCCAGTGTGCGTAGTCATCCAACTCCCCGGTGGTATTGACTTACCATCGTCATCTTCAATGTCTCTATTTATTTTTAATATTGTGTGACCAAGTGTAGGTGCCGAGGGCGCATCTTGCCCTATAACCTCTGCAATTTGGTCAAAACTCACGTTACTATTAATTGTTGGTAAATCGGTCATGTGACCTCCTTTCATTTTAGATTTTGTATTTATAAAACATTTTAGTTATGAAGTCAAACTAATAGTTTCCATTTCTAACCAATTATATCCCATTTCTAAGTCTACACCAAATGGAACAGACCATTTTACATTGTAATAGTCCTCAAATGTTTTTGTAACATCTGCCATAGCTTTATATGCTAGCTTAGAAACTACATCCTCTTCACCAGGGTACACATCTATTACCACCGAGTCGTGTACAGTATTGATAATAAGAGACTTAATTCCTTTTTTGCTAAACGCACTTTGTAATCGAATGAGAGCGAGCGGCATAATGCAACCACCTGCCAAACCTTGTACGGGATAATTTTTAATAGCGGGTGCGTTACTGGCTGCGCCACTCGCAAGACGTTCAGTACCCGGAAAAGCAAATTGTTGACCCGTATACAAAGTAACAGAGCCCTCAGTGATAGCCTCAGCTTGTAAGTCCTCATGCCATTTTGCCAACCGTGGGTATTTATCCATGAAATCTCTGTAGTAAGCCATCTCATTAGGCGTCCCATGTGTACCACCATATAACGGTTTAAACGTGTGTGCTTTCGCCATAGTCCTTTCATCTTTTGTTACATCCTTTTCGTCTTTATCAAATATAATAGAAGCTGTGTATTTGTGAACATCACTGCCGTCAAGTATGTCTTTTTTCATAACTTCATCACCAGATAGCTGTGCTGCCACCCTAAACTCTAGTTGTGAATAGTCAGCTTGTAGTATTTTGCCACCTTCAAACCTAGATACAACAACAGCACGCACTGGAAACGTATTACCACGTGGTTGATTCTGAAAATTAGGGTCAGAAGAAGACAATCGTGTCGTTCTGGTCACACATTGATTATATTTTGGGTGCAAAACGTCATTTTGCTTGACATTTCTCTCAATACCACCAACAAAACTAGACAGATACACGTCAACTGCATTCAATCTAACAGAACATTTCAAGAACTTTTCTGCTGTAGCGTTACCTTTACGCTTAGCATCCTCTAATAATCGTAACATTGTATTCTTGTCAGTAGCAAAACCGTTAGCAGATACGTCTCTTACGTCTCTTGGGTTCATTGTGAGTCCTGCAACTTGTGGGTGTTTCTTCAAAAGATAACCTTTTCCCTTACAAATTCTACATTTTGTCTCTTTTTTCCACAACTGACCGTTCTTTTTACGTTTAAAAAAGCTACCTTTACCTGAACAAGTGTTACAATGTATGGCTGTTGTCTTGTAAACACGCTCTGTCAATGCTTTGACACTACGAACAAAGGCTCCAACGCTCATTCTTGGTCTTGTAAGAGGCTTCCCCTTCTCATTTAGCCCAATATTAAACATAGATGCCCAGTGTTTTTTGTCTTTTACCTTGCGAGAGTAAATCATTTGGCTAATTTGCTCTGGTGAAGCAAAATTTATCGGTGTATCACCCATAACTTCACGCATAATCTCGTGCATAGTGCGTTCTAGCTCTAATTTTTCCTTTTTGTAAGCTTCTTTAACACGCTGAAGTGCCTCAACATCAATTTTTATGCCGTTTCTCTCAATCTGAGACAGGACAGGTAAGAATCCATTCATTAATTTTATGTGTTTGTTCATCATACTGTTGCCAAAAAGCTTTGTTTGCTCTTCATACAGCTCCCTGGTGGACACAATGTCAGCTAATCCGTACTCTTCTACTATTTCAGTAGGCATTCTGTCAAAACCGACGCCTCTACTAAGGTAATCTTGTATTATTTCTGTCTTTTTTTGGCTAACTTTGCGTCTTATGCACGAATCATGTAGACTTAAACTATATTTTTGCCCTTTTAACAGAATATATTCACCAATCATGGTGTCATACACACGTCCATTGTACGTAAATCCACTCTCCCACAGCCATACTAAGTCAAATTTTATGTTGTGACCTACTAAAAGTGTGGTTTCATCCAAAATTTGTTGAACTTGTGAATGAGATTTTTTTAAATCAGGTTCCACTTTCTCATGATAAAACCAAACAAACTTAGGAGTTTTATCTTGACAAGTATTATACTGAACAGAAACTAATCTGTTGTTTGGGTGAAACGGAGTTGGGTCAGCCCTCTTCGTCTCGCCCACGTGGAAGGTAGTTTCCACATCTAATGTTGTTATCATACTGTATACCTATTCCTTTTTGTTTCTAAATTGCATACTATATTACCATGAAATCCACTCAACTTATTTTTAGATATCGTTAAATATCTACGTGTGTCATCATTGTTAGTGATGTCGTTCTTACCGATGCCTATGATTAAGTCAGCTTCAGCAGCTTTACCTGTCTTACTGTTTTCCATCATAGCATAAGTTACGTGAGTACGCTCCTCTGCGTCTGCAGATGCTTGACTAATACCTATACCAAACAAATTATGTCTCTTACATATCTCTCTAAACTTAGTATAGATACTGCGTAGTTTCTCATCAGTTCTAGCAAACGTGCCGTTGACATTTACTTTGTCAAGTTGGTCAATAATCAAAATATCTGGCTTCTTATGTTCACAATATATGTTCAACCACTCAATGGTGGCGTCAACCTTGTCCACCATAGTTATATTTGGGGCAATTTGCAAAAATTGTGAACGAGCCTCGATTTTGTTTTGATACAACTCTTCATGTGTGAACCCAGTGTAGGAACTAACAGCACGAACCATAGTGCGACGAGCAGGTTCTTCGTTAGTAACAATGTGAACATTAGCACCTTGTGAACAGAAACCGTTTGGAGAGGCAGCCAACGACACATAAAAAGCAGTCTTTCCCACCTCTGGTCTAGCGAAAGCAATCATAAACTCTCCTGCCTTACCACCACGCACAACTTTGTGAAGTGAAGGTATGTTAAACTCCCAACAGTTTTCGTTTTGCTCATACTCTAGTAAAGTATCTAAATCTGTGGGTATCTCTTCGTAGTCATCTTTGGGAACAAAACCGTCTTGACTTTTCTCAACTATACTTTTTATCTCAAGCAGTTTGTCAGTTGAGCCCTCCATGATTGACAGGGCCAGGTCCGCTATCTGCTTACCAGTTTCCTGTTGCCATAACGTATTAATTACATCAGCAGCAACATCCTCACCAATATGAGGTATCTGTTCTATAGAATCCAATACGTCTGCTATGAGTTCACGTTTAGCACGAGTTGCGGTTGGATTACCAACTTTGTATAGCTCACGCAGTTCCAATATGGTTAGGTCTCTATCGTATCTAGCATGAGCTTTCTCTAATGTGTCATGCAAGTCCCGTAACTCGGCAGGGAACATTGACCTTGCTAATTTATGCTTGTTATTATGGTAGAAATCTTTCCTTAATAGAAGCTTGACTATTTGTTTTTCAATACTAATTTTCTTATCTCCTCTGGGCTAAAATATTTCAAATCATCTTCTAATCTCACTATACCACAAGATACGTAATAGGACAAATGACTTTGTATACTCAGTGATTTTCTAGTTGCATCTGGGTCTAAACAGATGTGAATGTGTTTGAATTTTCTAAGTTCTGGTATATTCACGTCTCTAAGATTAGTGCCCAATAATGCTATGCCCGTAGCTACAGGGGATATAGCACAGGCACTGGCGGCATCTTCAACGAGAACCCCCACATCACTTTCACCACATGTGAATAGACGATTGGATTTGCCATATCTATACCATTTAGGTTTAACAAATTTATTGAGTCCACGTCCTACAGCATCGCAAACACTGTGCTTATTTTTTATCATAAACACAACTCTATTTTGCTTTGAGTCATACATTATGTCAGCGAAACGATTGTGGTATGCTTTCATGCAGTTGTTTCTTCTTACATAATCTACTGCTTGTGAATTATTTGTGAATATTGTGAATGACTCTGGGACTGCAAAGTCGGTGTGATAGAAGTCATGATAGTTCTGGCGAACTCGCTCACGAATCTCGGCAGTTGTCCGAGAAAATTGTTTTACACCTTTTACTTTACAGCCTGCACTGTAGCAATTCCATAAAATCCTGCCGTTTACACGGGAAATAGTAAAAGTATTTACCTTATGACACACCGGGCAGTCTCGTCTCACGGTTTCGTTTCCATCAGGTAAATTATCTTGTATAAATGTTTCAAGTCTCATAACATATCCTTTAGGGCCTGCGGCGATTAAGCCGATTATATTTAATATTTAGGTTTTGTCAAACAAAAAAAAGCCCCTCCGAAGAGGGGCAAGTTGGCAGTAAGCCCTTTCCCAAAGGAGAGAAGGAAAGGGAAAGGGTTTCTTAGTACCAAGGACTGTTGAACGAATTGAATTCGTCAACGTCATCGGAATTAGTTTCGTATGCTCTGAGAACAAGTTCTGCTTTCTCAAAGTCCGACATCTCTTCAGACAAGAAAGTTCGGAGTATACGACTTATCTTCATTTCTTCTGTCTCTGTCTCATCGAAACCTGCTTCTGGGTCGAATATCTCAGTAGAAGACATGACGTGCTCAAATCGGTCAAAGTTAGAACGAATGTTCTTTATGCCTTTCTTAACACTTCGTGTTACAGCTGCTTGAGTATTACTCTTAGGCTTATCTTTCTTAGCCCATAGACTACCTTGGCGAGTGTAACTACTTGCAAACTCTTCGTCTTCTGATGAAAAACCATAGTTTCCGTAGTAGCCGTATCGTCGATAACCATACTCTTTCACACTTGGGTCACGTTTAACAGGAAGAGTATCCCAGTCAACTTGAAACAATGCAGGCAACAGATGAACAGTTAGCCATTCATGGTCAAAGGTTTCTTCACTAGTATGCTGACTTTTGTAACCAACAGATACATTGGTGCACTCTGGTATCAATCCGACATAGCTTGCACTGTCTGTGTAGACGCCGTTAGGACATGGCTTCATCTGCTCCATAGGAGGCAGTCTACGATTAAGCTGCTCAGATAACGCAGTAGCAAACTCAGTAGAACAGCAGGTGCTACCTGACTGTTTAGTGATAATATCGTTGTAGCCTGCTCTGTCGAAAGCAATACAATAGTCAAACTCTTTAGCAAACTCTTTATGTTCACTAGCAATATAC
>LULO01000314.1_pt1 | contig 25938 bp, 19 predicted proteins | sample 728121 | NCBI WGS metagenome assembly LULO01 (sample SAMN03860287, study PRJNA289734) | marine metagenome | biome: seawater column; feature: ocean; material: water; isolation source: Red Sea water column Station 149 - depth 50m | place: Saudi Arabia: Red Sea | collected 2011-10-15 | depth 50 m | reverse complement strand
CCGCCCTGGGCGAGATCCCGGTGGAGGGTGGGCGACCGGAGCCGGTCAAGGCCGCCACTGGCGTCGAGCTCGGTGCCGCTTTCTGCGAGCTGCTGGAGAAGCTTGATGGCTCCCAGGTCCCGGAGATGTCGACCGGCGCGACGGTGGTCGTCACCATGACCCTCGAGACCCTGACCGGCGGCCTGGCAGCCGCCACGTTGGACACCGGTGACCGGATCGCCGCCCACACCGCCCGACGGCTGGCCTGCGAGTCCGACATCGTCCCCGTCGTCCTGGATGGCCGACGCGAGGTCCTCGACGTCGGCCGCCGCAAGCGGCTGTTCACCCGCGCCCAACGCATCGCGCTGGCCACCCGCGACAAGGGCTGCACCGCGGTCGGTTGCCGGACCGCGGCCTGGTTCTGCCACGCCCACCACGACCAGCCGTGGGCCACCGGCGGCACCACCGACCTGGCCAACGGCCGGCTGCTGTGCCCCACCCACCACCGCACCGCCCACGACCCCCGCTACGAGATACGGGTCCTGGCCGACCACCAGATCGAGTTCACCCTCAGATGCTGAGTCGCCGAGCCTCTCGGAGATCCGCCTCTCCGACGAGCAAGTGCAGGAGCAGTTCGCCCTCGAAGCCGAGCCCCGACACCAATTCGACGGCTACAGGCGGCGCCGCTGAACGTCCGCTTCTGCCGCACCGTGTGCCCTTCGTCTGACAGACGCATGTGGAGTGCAGACGTCACGCATGGCGTGTCGAGAGCACTTCACAGTCGGATCCCGGGGCCTCGACCCGCACCGGAGACGTCCTGAGATGTGGCGAGGGCGCTCGCGCGACCGCCGCACTCCGCGGCGCTGCGGGCGCCGCACCGACGGTGGTCGCCGTCGTCGACCGCGCCACCGGGTCTCGACACGCGGGTCACGGCTTCGCAGGCTCAGCCGTGCCGCTCGCTCGACCACCGATGATCTTCCGAGATGGCTTCGCCATCACGGAAGATCGAGCAGCTTCTCCTTGACGGCGTACATGACCGCCTCCATGCGCGAGTGCAGCTGCAGCTTCTCCAAGATGTTGCGCACGTGGTTCTTCACGGTGTTCTCGGAGATGAACAGGTCCTTGGCGATCTCGCGGTTGTTCTTGCCCGTGGCGACCAGGCGCAGCACCTCGAGCTCGCGCTCGGTGAGCCGCAGGCCGGGCATGTGCTCGCGCTCGGGCTTGCTCATCTGCTTGAACTCGTCGATGAGCTTGACCGCCATCGAGGGGCTGATCAGCGACTGGCCGTCGGCGACGACGCGGACGGCCTGGGCGACCTCCTCGATCGAGGAGTCCTTGAGCAGGTAGCCGGCGGCGCCGCTCTTGACCGCCTCGTAGAGGTCGGCCTCCTCGTCGGAGACCGTGAGCATGATGATCTTGGCCGAGGGCACGGCCTCCTTGATGGCCTTGCACGCCTCGATGCCGGTGCGCTTGGGCATCCGCACGTCGAGCAGGACCACGTCGGGGGCAGCGGAGGCCGCGAGCTCGGTGCCCTCGATGCCGTCACCGGCCTCGCCGACGACGTCGATGCCCTCCTCGACGGAGAGCAGCATCGTCAGGCCGCGGCGGAACAGCTCCTGGTCGTCGACGACGAGGACTCGGACGGACTCGTCGTTCTCGCTCTGGGACACGGGCCGAATCATGGCACGTTCGGGCCCCCCAGGGGGACCCGAACGTGTCATCCGTCGGTGCGCGGGGCTGGCCCGCGCGGCTCAGGTGCGTCTCAGCTGAGGGCTCACTCCTCGCCGAGGTCGAGGGAGATGACGCCGTAGTCGTAGCCGCGGCGGCGGTAGACGACCGCGGGCCGCTCGCTCTCCTTGTCGACGTAGAGGTAGAAGTCGTGACCGACCAGCTCCATCTCGTAGAGCGCCTGGTCGAGGGTCATCGGGGAGGCCGGGTGGGTCTTCTCGCGCACGACGAGCGGGCCGTCGCCGGTGACCGCGATGGGGCCGACGTAGCGCTCCTCGCTGGTCTCGGCGGGCTTCTCGTCCTCGACGACCAGACCACCGGGGCCCTCACCGGGCAGCGGGAGGCCGGCGGTCGCCTGGCCCACCGACATCGGGCGCTTGCCGCCGCGGTGGACGCGCCGCCGGTCAGCGGCCTTGCGCATCTGGCTGGCCATCTTGTCCAGCGCCAGGTCCAGGGCACCCATCTTGTCGTCGGCGGCGGCCTCGGCCCGGATCACCGGCCCCTTGGAGAACGCGGTCAGCTCCACGTGGACGGCACGGTCGTGCTGACGTGGGTTGGGCTCGCAATCGACCTCGACGTGGACCCGCATGATGTGGTGATCGTGCTTCTCGAGCTTGGTCAGCTTCTCCGAGACATGGGCCCGGAAGCCCTCCTTGATCTCGCAGTGACGACCGGTCACGACAACGTCCATGGCAATCCCTCCTCAGCGCGCACCGTCGGTGGTGCGCCGTTGGTGTGTGGCAGGAGGAGTCCGTCCGGCCGACCTGGTCTTCGTCCCCACAATCGCCTGCTGAAGCGTTCGCAGCTTCTCTGCCACTACTGGCCTTCTCCCGACATCGGTCACATCTGGTGACCTGGTCGAGGCAGGACTTACGTCTAAGCCGCACCGTGATCCCGCCCGGAGGCGGTTACGTGGACCGTTTCGCCTGCGACTGGCATCGGCTTGCCGTGAGGGCGTCCGGATGGACCGACGCGCCCTGACGACGCAACCACGGACCCGGACGGACTCCATGACGAGACGATAGGCCCAACGGCGGGTGCACGGAAGGGAACGAGGACCCCTCTTGGCAAAGCCTCAGGTGCGCCGTCCCCTCCCCTCGGTACCCCGCCGAGAGGTCGCCGCCACCGTGGCGCTGCCCAGCACCGGGACCCCCACGGCCCGCAGCGCCCGCTGCGCCTCCACGAGCGTGGCGCCGGTCGTCACGACGTCGTCGCAGACCACCGCCCCCGCGATCTCCGGTACGCCGCCGGCCAGCCGTCGCAGGGGCCCCGGGCGCACCCGCAGCGCACCGTGCAGGTTGGCGGCGCGCGCGGCCGTGTCGAGCCCGGACTGGTCCGCCACCCCCGGACGGGTGGCCAGCAGCGGCACCGAGCGGGCCGGCACCCCACCCCGCTCGAGCTCGCGCGCCGCCGCCCGCACCAGCGCCAGCATCGCGTCCCTGCCCCGGGCCCGCACCGCGGCGGGCCGCGAGGGCACCGGGACCAGCACGAGCACCGCGCCCGGGGCGACGCCGCCCTCCGCCGCCAACCCGGCGACGCTCTGCGCGAGCAGTGCCCCCAGTGGCGCGGTCAGCTGGTGGCGCCCCTGCTCCTTGTGCGCCAGCAGCAGCGCGCGCAGCGCGCCGGTGTAGCCGCCGCAGGACCAGACCGGCAGCAGGCCGGGCGGGCAGGGCCGCGGCCGGGTGCGCGAGCGGGTCAGCGGGGCGTCGAGGAGCAGGCGCTCGCGGCACGCGCGACACAGCACTCCCCCGGGTCGGTCGCAGGCCGCGCACCGGCCGCCGAGCAGCAGGTCACGGGCGCCGTCGCGCAGGGTGGTCGGGTCCACGGGGGCATCCCACCGCCTACCGGACCGCCGTCGGGACGACCGGGCGACGGCGGTGGAGGACCCGGTCAGGAGCGGGGCGTGTGGAGGGTCGGCGGGTCAGCCGGCGTACGTCACGAAGGTGAGGCCCTCGTCGAGCACCCGCGGCCCACGGACAGTGGCGTTGAGGTCGGCCAGCCCGGTGTCGGTCACGGCGTAGACGCGCGTGCCGCGTGCCGGTGAGCCGACGAGGGCGGTGGCGCCGGACAACGTGGTGATGATGCCGTCCAGCCCGCCGGGCGAGCCGTCGACGCCGACGGTGACGACCTTGGCCGAGACGTCGGTGAGCCGGTTGAGCACGGCCAAGGTGGTGGTGGACGTCCACGCGACGTCGCGGATGCGTCGGCTCGGGTCGTCGTCGAGGTTCAGCGGGCGCGACCGGGTCGCCCCGGTCACCCGCTCGCTGTCGTCCCCGCGGATGCGCGCCACCCGGACCGTGTCGGCGCTCGGACCGCGGACCACGGCGACCAGGCGGGTGCCGTCACGGGAGACCAGGAAGTCACGCACCTCCTCGCCGGTGACCCCCGGGACGTCCAGCACGCCACTGTCCTCCCCCTGCACCCACCTGACGACAGCGCCATCGGCCGTGCGGTCGAGCAGCCAGAGCCGGTCGTGGACGTCCCAGGCCGGTGGCAGCAGGTCGGTGCCGACGGCCGCGGTCGTCACGTCGGGCAGGCCGGGGTCGGTCGACGGGTCCTCCCGCGGCGTGACCCCCTCGCCGTCGGTCAGCGGGGCCAGCAGGACGGTGCCGCCGGCCTCGGACACCGCGGCGACGCGCGTGCCCAGCAGGTCCACGGCCACCGAGCGCACGCCGAGGTCGACACGACCCATGACGCCGCCGACCGGGTCCAGGGAGCCTGGCGTCCCCGAGACGAGCAGCCCGTCGCGCAGTCCGTGCAGCAGCGAGTCGGTCTGGAAGCCGACCGGGTCCAGCTGGTCGCCCACGGCCACGGGGATGCGCGTCTCCCCGCCCACGGTCCGCACCGGCCGACCGTCGATCGCCAGGGTGAAGGCGTCGACGTCGGGATCCTGGCGCAGCGTCCAGGCCAGCTGGGCGAAGAGCAGCTCGGTGTCGGCGGGCGAGAACGCGCTCGCTTCACCGGTCAGGCTGATGGCGGCCAGCCCGTCGGTCACCGGCACCGACAGGTCGACCTGGAGCCCCGAGGGCAGCTGGGTGCCGAGGACACCCTGCAGGGCGCGGCCCGGGCCGCGCAGCAGCCCGGAGACCAGCGAGGAGGCGAAGGTCGGGTCGTCGCCGACGAAGACCGGCTCCGGCACCAGCACCGACCCCGAGGGGTCGGGGAAGTAGAGAGCCACCCGGCGGTAGCGCTGCTCGAACCAGGTCTCCGGGACTACCAGGGCGTCGGGCAGGTCGGAGATGCGGTACTCGCCGTCCTCGGTCACGAGCCGGAACCCCAGGATGCTGTCCTCGGGGGCGAGGTCGCCCTGCCAGGCGCCGCGCGCGTCGAGCCGGCTGGCGCCGCCGAGCCGCACCTCGATCCGGGCGGCAGCGCCCGCCGGCGGCAGCGCGTCCTCGTAGACGATGGTGCCCGCGGGCGACCACGTCGACCGGGTCTCCGAGCTGAGGAACTGCTTGGCCGTCGACAGCTCGGTGGGCCAGGCCTGCATCGCGTCGAGGAAGCCCTTGACCACCTCGGCCGCGGACATGCCCTCCTGCGGAGGTCGCGCATCGATGGCGGCGGCACCGCCGGTGTCGGTGGCCGAGCCGCCCGACTCCTCGACCTCGACGACCGGCCCGGCCTCGGGCAGCGCGACGCAGCCCGTCAGCGCCGCGAGGCAGACGGCGACCAGGCTGGCCGCGACCCGGCGCCTCACACCGGCTCCACGACGTCGTCGGGGATGAGCGGGATCGGGCTGCGGCGCAGGGCGTCGCCGTTGCGCCGCGGCAGCGTGAGCCGGAACTGCGCACCCTCGCCCGGGCGGCCCCACGCCTGCAGCCAGCCCCCGTGCAGGTGGGCGTCCTCCAGGGAGATCGACAGCCCCAGGCCGGTGCCGCCCGACGTGCGGGCACGGGCGGGGTCGGCCCGCCAGAAGCGGTTGAAGACCATCGCCGACTCCCCCGGCGCCAGGCCGACGCCGTGGTCGCGCACCGCCACGGCCGCGGCGTGGTCGTCGCCGGCCACGCGCACCACGACGGTGGGCGTGGCGCCCGGGCGCCGCGGACCGGCGTGGTCGATCGCGTTGCTGACCAGGTTGCGCAGGACGCGCTCCACCCGGCGTACGTCGGCCTCGGCCAGGCAGGGCCGGTCCGGGGCCCGGACGACGAGCCGCACCCCGCGCTGGTCGGCCAGCGGCCGGGTGCTCTCCACGACGCGGTGGGCGACGTCGACGAGGTTGACGTCGTCGACCTCGAGCTGCGCCGCGCCGGCGTCGAAGCGGCTGATCTCCAGCAGGTCCGCGAGCAGCGTCTCGAACCGGTCGAGCTCGGTCTGCAGCAGCTCCGCCGCGCGCGCGGTGACCGGGTCGAAGGACTCCTTGGCGTCGTGCAGCACGTCGCCGGCCATCCGCACGGTCGTCAGCGGCGTGCGCAGCTCGTGGGAGACGTCGGAGACGAAGCGGCGCTGGACCCGGCTGAGCTCCTCGAGCTGGCGGATCTGGCGCTGCAGGTTGGAGGCCATCTGGTTGAAGGAGGTGGCCAGGCGGGCCAGGTCGTCCTCGCCGGAGACCTCCAGGCGCTCCTGCAGCTGTCCGGCTGCCAGCCGCTCGGCGACCCGCCGCGCCATCCGGATCGGGGTGACGACCTGCTGGGCCACCAGCCAGGTCACGCCGGCGACCAGCAGGAGCAGCAGCACCCCGGCGGTCAGCAGCGCCCGGGTGACCAGCGCCAGGGTCTCCTCGTCCTCGGAGGTCGGGAACAGGAGGTAGAGCGTGTAGGTCCGGCCGTCGGCCGGGAGCGTGACCTGCGAGCCCACCGCGATGCCCGGTTCGGAGACCGGCGTCTCCCCGTCGGGGGCGAGCCGGCGGATCGTGGTGAAGGTCCACGAGGGCGTCGCGACCGTCGAGAAGTGGTCGACCAGCGAGGCCGGCACCGACGTGCGGTCCAGGCCGAAGGTGTACGTCGCCCCGCCGCCGCCCGGGTCCGCCGCGACGCCCGTGGGACCCGCAGGGCCGGCCAGCACCACCGCGAAGTCGCGCGAGAGGCCTCGCTGGATGATCGGCTCGACCAGCGCCCGCTGCTGCTCGGCGGCGTCGACGTCGCTGAGGGTGGCCGAGGCCAGCCGGGTGCGGGCGTCCTCGGTCTCGTCGAGCGCCTCGGCGACGACGGCGTCGACCCGGTCGTCGAGCAGGCCGTCGCGGGTCTGGCGCAGCAGGAACCAGCCGACGACACTGACGACCAGGAACGACAGCACGAGGGTGCTGGCCACCACCCGTGCCTGGATGGAGCGGCGCCAGAAGGTGAGCGCGGCCACCCGTCGGCCGCTCAGGCGGTGCCGGCCTTGTAGCCGACGCCTCGCACGGTCACCACGATCTCGGGGTTCTCCGGGTCGTGCTCGACCTTCGAGCGCAGCCGCTGGACGTGCACGTTGACCAGGCGGGTGTCGGCCGCGTGGCGGTAGCCCCAGACCTGCTCGAGCAGCACCTCGCGGCTGAAGACCTGCCACGGCTTGCGGGCCAGGCAGACCAGGAGGTCGAACTCCAGGGGCGTCAGGCTCACCGGGCGACCGCCACGGGTGACCTGGTGGCCGGCAACGTCGATGTGGACGTCGCCGATGGTGAGCGTCTCGGCCTGCGCGGTCGCGTCGAAGCGGCGTACGCGCGCACGGATGCGGGCCACCAGCTCCTTGGGCTTGAACGGCTTGACGACGTAGTCGTCGGCACCGGACTCCAGCCCGACCACGACGTCCACGGTGTCGCCCTTGGCGGTGAGCATCACGATCGGCACGCCGGACTCGGCGCGGATCTCCTTGCACACGTCGATGCCGTCGCGACCGGGCAGCATCAGGTCGAGCAGGACGACGTCGGGGCGGTAGTCGCGGAAGGCCTCGACGGCCTCGTCGCCGCGCAGGCACATCCGCGAGTCGAAGCCCTCCTGGCGCAGCACGATGGTGAGCATCTCGGCCAACGAGGCGTCGTCGTCGACGACGAGTACCCGACCCTTGGTCGTGTAGTCGTCCTGCGGCGCTGCCTCACTCATGGTCACCATCTTGCACCCTCCCCCCTGGCGGGCGTGCGAACGGCGGCCCCGACACCGCGGGGCCGCCGTGCGCGATCGATCAGTAGCGGTACTCGTCGGACTTGAACGGCCCCTCGACCGAGACGCCGAGGTACTTCGCCTGGTCGTCGGTCAGGGTCGTCAGCCGCACGCCGAGCGCGTCGAGGTGCAGGCGGGCGACCTCCTCGTCGAGGTGCTTGGGCAGCACGTAGACGCCGACGGGGTAGTCCTGCGGCTTGGTGAAGATCTCGATCTGCGCCAGCACCTGGTTGGTGAAGGAGTTCGACATCACGAACGACGGGTGGCCGGTGGCGTTGCCGAGGTTCATCAGGCGGCCCTCGGACAGCACGATGATCGCGTTGCCCTCGCCCTCGGGGAACGTCCACAGGTCGACCTGCGGCTTGACGTTCTTGCGGACGACGCCGGGGTAGGTCTCCAGGCCGGCCATGTCGATCTCGTTGTCGAAGTGACCGATGTTGCCGAGGATGGCGTTCTTCTTCATCCGGCGCATCTGGTCGACGCTGACGACGTCCTTGTTGCCGGTGGCGGTGATGACGATGTCGGCGATCTCGATGACGTCGTCGAGGGTCGACACCTGGTAGCCGTCCATCGCGGCCTGCAGCGCGCAGATCGGGTCGATCTCGGTGACGATGACGCGGGCGCCCTGGCCGCGCAGCGACTCCGCGCAGCCCTTGCCGACGTCGCCGTAACCGCAGACCACGGTGACCTTGCCGCCCATGAGGACGTCGGTGGCGCGGTTGATGCCGTCGACGAGGCTGTGGCGGCAGCCGTACTTGTTGTCGAACTTCGACTTGGTGACCGAGTCGTTGACGTTGATGGCCGGGAAGAGCAGCGAGCCCTCGCGCATCATGTCGTAGAGGCGGAGCACACCGGTGGTGGTCTCCTCGGTGACGCCGATGATCTCGCGGGCGACGTTGGTCCAGCGGTCCTTGCTCGCGGCGAGGCTGCTCTGCAGCACCTCGAAGATGATGCGCTGTTCGGTGCTCGTGGCGGTGGCCGGGTCCGGCGCCTCGCCCTTCTTCTCCGCCTCGACACCGAGGTGGACCAGCAGGGTGGCGTCGCCGCCGTCGTCGAGGATCATGTTCGCGAAGCGCTTCTCGCCGGCCTCGTCGGTGCCCCAGTCGAGGATCTGCTGGGTGCACCACCAGTACTCCTCCAGCGTCTCGCCCTTCCAGGCGAAGACCGGCACGCCCGCGGGCGCGTCGACGGTGCCCTCGGGGCCGACCGCCACGGCCGCGGCCGCGTGGTCCTGGGTGGAGAAGATGTTGCAGGAGGCCCAGCGGACCTCGGCACCGAGCGCGGTCAGCGTCTCGATGAGGACCGCGGTCTGGGTGGTCATGTGCAGCGAGCCCGCGATGCGGGCGCCGGCCAGCGGCTTCTCGGCGCCGTAGCGCTCCCGCATGGCCATCAGGCCGGGCATCTCGTGCTCGGCGAGCTCGATCTCGGTGCGGCCGTAGTCGGCCAGGGACAGGTCGGCGACCTTGAAGTCCATCAGGGTGTCTCCTCGCAGGGGGTTGGAGCCAGGCCTGCGTCGCGCATCTGCGCACCGTCGGGATCTCCCACGCAGTCCGCCGTCCAGCGTAGGCGGACAGGCGTGACGACCGGGAATCCCGGCGGGTGGTGGGCTGGAGCGGCCAGCCGTCGAGCAGCCGTCGACCCGTCGCGGACCAGCCCGGGGGTCAGTGCGCGTTGCGCCGCGGCACCAGGTGCATCACCGCGACCAGGACGGCCCCGATGACCAGCCCCAGGACCGCCGAGCAGCCGGTGTTCGTCACCCAGCCGAGGACCGACCCGAGAGCACCCGTGGCGTCGTGCACGGCCTCCTCGAGGTGGTGCACGACGTCGTACGGCGCGTGCCAGCCGAGGTCGTGGGAGCCGACGAGCACGATGTGCCCACCCACCCACAGCATCGCGGCCGTGCCGACGGCGCCGATGACCTCGAGGACCCGCGGCATCGCCTGCACGAGCCCGCGGCCGACCCGCTGGGCGACGGCGCTGGAGCGTTGGGCCAGCGAGAGGCCGACGTCGTCCATCTTCACGATGAGCGCGACCACGCCGTAGACGACCGCGGTGATGAAGAAGGCGACGACCACCATGATGGCGGCGCGCGACCAGAAGCTCTCGCCCGCCACCTCGTCGAGGGAGATCACCATGATCTCGGCCGAGAGGATCAGGTCGGTGCGGATGGCGCCGGAGATGAGGGTCTTCTCGGTCTCGGCCGGGTTGCCGGCGGCGACCTTCTCCAGCGCCTCGTCGTCGTGGTGCCCGTGGCCGGGGCCGAACTTCTCCCAGATCTTCTCCGCGCCCTCGTAGCAGAGGTAGGCACCGCCGCACATGAGGATGATCTTGAGCAGGGAGGGCAGCAGCTCGCTGAGCAGCAGCGCGGCCGGCAGGATCAGCAGCAGCTTGTTGCGGATCGAGCCGATCGCGATCTTCTTGATGATCGGCAGCTCGCGCTCGGCCGCCACGCCCTGGACGTACTGCGGGGTGACGGCCGTGTCGTCCACGACGACACCGGCCGCCTTGGCGCTGGCGCGCCCGGCGGCGGCACCGACGTCGTCGATGGAGGCGGCCGCCAGCTTGGCGAGCGCCGCGATGTCGTCGAGAAGGGCGAAGAGTCCACCGGCCACGTCGGGAGCCTAGCGGTGCCTCAGACCCGGACCGTCTCCCGCTGCACGTGCGTCTCGATGCGCGCCGCGAGCTCGTCGGCCTCCTTCTTGGCCTCGGCCACCTCCAGGGCGTCCTTCACCCGGCGCTCGCCCCAGCCCAGCGGATCCACCGCGTGCTGCAGCACCCGGGCCACCGGTGGGCTGGCCAGCAGCAGCGCCACCGCGACCGACCCGAGCGTGGTCACGACCAGCCCGAGCGCGACGTGGTCGCCGAACAGCTCGCCGTAGCCCGCGTAGCCCAACCCCTTCACCACGAAGCCGTGGAAGAGGTAGACGATCAGCGTCGAGGCACCCATCGCGGTGAACCAGCCGCGCACCCGCGGCACCAGCGCCAGGAACGCCCAGGTCCCCAGCGTGCCGAGCACCAGCAGCGCGGCCCGGGTCAGGAACGCCTGGCCGTCGCTGACGTCGAGCTCCTCGTAGCGGGCCCGGTAGTAGAGCCACTCGGTCCCCGCCCAGTCGTCGGTGCGCGAGGTCAGCACCCAGATGCCGACGAAGACACCGAGGGCCGCCACCTGCGCCGCACGGCTGCGCAGCAGCTCGAGCCGCTCCGGGGTCGACTTCAGGCCCAGGACGAAGAACGGCAGCAGACCCAGGATCCGCGCCACGTCGAGCGTGTCACCGGCGTACAGCCCCGCGACCAGGGAGATGACGACGGCCAGCCCCAGGCCGCCCCACATGTTCTTGAACACCGGGGTCAGCAGCCGCCAGAAGAACAGCGCCGAGAGGTACCACATCGGCCAGTGCGGGTCGCGCCAGAGGTTCTCCAGCTCCTCGCCACCGACATGGATGCGGAACATCGCGATCGCGGCCTCGAAGAGCACATACGGCACGGCCACCGTGCGCACCAGCTGCCACATCCGCGCGCGGGTGTAGGTCCAGCGCTGGGAGAGGTAGCCGGTCAGGAAGACGAACGCCGGCATGTGCCAGGCGTAGAGGAAGTCGTAGAGGTGGTCGTTGGTCGTGGAGTCGGGCAGCACCACCCACGCGTGTCCCACCACCACCAGGGTCACCAGCGCCATCTTGGCGTTGTCGAACCACGGGTCTCGAGAAGAGGCCATGGGAACCGTTCTTCCCGCTCCTCCCCCGCGGCGAAACGTGACGCATGCCCCTCTCAGCGACTCCTCAGGCGAGCGCCAACGACGGCACCCACCGCTGGGTGAGGTGCGATGAGCGCCAGCGACGTCCCATCCGCCGGTCGAGGAGGCGCGCCAGCGCCGTCTCGAGACCCCGTACGCCGACGAGCAACCTCATGCCGGCGCGACTGGAGGGTTCCTCGTGAACCCCTTTCACGACACGCCCTCCGGTCCTTGTCGACTCGGTGGTCGGGGTGGGTGGGCGCCTGGACGTTCGCGCTGCAGCAGGTCCTGCATTGATCAAAGGCGTGCTTGCGGTGGGCGTTGGATTCGGTACCTGGTTGCGGTTCGCTCGACCCCTTCGGCCCGCTGGGGTGCTCGCTTGGGTTGCGCTTGATTCGTCCTCCACAGATTCCTCCCCGAGCCCGCATCCAGGGTTCCTTTCGAACTGGTGTTCTAGTAAACTCTGGACATGGCACTCGGACACCACGACACCCCCTCGCAGGTCACTCCTGCGGAGTCGACCGGTGACCTGCTGACCGAGATTCGCGACCTTTCGGGCTGCCCGACGACGACGCCCACACCGAGGCCGAGAACGCCTGGGTGTCCCGGTTCGGGATGCCCGGCGCCGACACCATGCTCGAGCTCGCCGGCCCGGGTGCACCGGAGATCTCGGAGTTCGCGGTCATCGAGCTCGCCGCCGCCCTGGGCAGGTCCACCGACTCGGGCCGGATGCTGCTCTCCGACGCCGTCGAAGCCCGCTACCGGCTCCCCAAGATCTGGCAGCGACTCCTCGACGGCCAGGTCCAGGTCTGGCGGGTACGCCGCGTCACCGACCTCACCCGCGCCCTCACTCAGGAGGCAGCCGCGTTCGTCGACGCCCACCTCGCCCACGTCGTCCACACCGCCTCCTTCACCACCGTGAAGCGACTCGTCGCCGAAGCAGCCGCACGGTTCGACCCCGAGACGGCTGAGATGGAAGAGGCCGACACCCAAGCGACGCTGCACGTCACCCTCGACCTCTCCACCGCCTGGTCCATCGGCACCGCGAGCGGCGTCCACCTGTCCGGTCTGCTGGACCGGGCCGATGCCGAGGAGCTCGAGCACGCCATCCGCACCATCGCCGACCAGCTCGCCGCCGCCGGGTCCACCGACACCCTCGACGTCCGCCGCGCCAAGGCACTCGGGTTCCTCTCCCGCGGCGACCTCACCCTCGACCTGACCACCAACGACGAGGCTTCGCCGGTCGAGGAGGCGCGCCAGCGCCGTCTCGAGTCCACGAAGCCCACCAGCCGCACCCGTCAGGTCGTCCTCCACATCCACCTCAGCGAGGCAGCGCTCCGTGGCAACGAAGGACCCGGCACCCCTGAGTTCGACCCCGACACCGGGATGCTCGGCCTCCACCTCGCCCGCGTGGAGAACCACCACCAGACCCTCACCGCCGACGCGGTCCGCGACTGGCTGTCAGTGCCTGGCACCCAGGTGGTCGTGAAGCCGGTCATCGACCTCGCCGACCAGATCGCCGTCGACTCCTACGAGATCCCCGACCGCATCAGCCAGCGCGTGCGACTCAAGCGCCCCACCTGCGTCTTCCCCCACTGCACCCGCACCTCAGCACGCACCGACCTCGACCACATCGACGAGTACGTCCCACCCGACCAGGGCGGACCACCCGGCCAGACCGCCACCGACCGACTCGCCCCGTTGTGCAGACGACATCACCGAGCCAAGACCCACCCATCCCCTGACGGGCGGTGGGACTACCAGCAGCTCACCCCCACCACCTGGCTCTGGACCAGCCCCCACAGCCTGCGGTTCCTCGTCCACCCCGACGGCACCACCACGCTCTGAAGCGCGGGCGCTGAGGTCCTGGCGTGCTCTGCGTCAGCGCGTGCCCCGGGTCACGGCAGCAGGCCAGCCAGCGCGTGCCGTGGTGCCCGACAGCGTCGACTCTCCTAGGGTGGCGCCCGTGCCGACCGACCAGCCCGTACGCCGCGTGGTGGCCGTCGTCGTGACCTTCAATCGCCACGATCTGCTCCAGACCCTCGTGGCGCGACTGGCAGAAGTGCGCGAGCGGACCCCGGCGCTGGTCGAGGTGCTGGTGGTCGACAACGCCAGCACCGACGACACGGGGGAGTGGCTGGCCGGCCGCAGCGACGTGACGGCGAGGACGCTGCCCGACAACCGCGGCGGCGCCGGGGGCTTCCACGCCGGCCTGCGGTGGGCCGCGGAGGAGACCGACGCGGACCTCGTGTGGCTCATGGACGACGACGGGCTGCCCGAGGTCGAGTGCCTCGAGCGGCTGCTGCGCGAGGACGACCTGGACTTCTGGGGACCGCTGGTCGTCGACGAGCAGGACCCGGGGCGGCTGGTGTTCCCGATCCGGCTGCCCGGCGGCACCCGCGTGGTGCGGGCGCTGGCCGACGTCGAGCGGGCCGGGGGAGAGCGTCAGCGCATCGACGACATCGTCATCCCCTTCAACGGGGTGCTGGTGACCCGTGAGCTGGTCGAGCGGATCGGCCACCCCCGCGAGGAGTTCTTCATCTGGGGCGACGACCACGAGTACCGCCTGCGCGCCGAGCGCGCCGGGGCCCGCATCGCGACCGTCACGGACGCGCGCGTCCACCACCCGTCCGTGGGCGAGCTGGGGACGCCGATGATGGCCGGCCGCACGACGTACAACCACAGCCCCAGCGACCTCAAGGCCTACTGCATGGCCCGCAACAACACCCTCAACCTGCGCGAGTACCGCGGCTGGCTGCACGTGCTGCTCTTCTGGGCCAAGACCGTGTGGTTCTACCTCCTCACCCGCCGCGACCCGGTACGCCTCGCGCTCAGCGCCCGCGCGGCGTACGCCGGCCTGCGCGGCGACTTCACGGGCCACCGGAGGTACCTGCGATGACCACCGTCGAGACCGGGGAGACCGTGGCCGTCGTCGTGGTGACCTTCAACCGCGCCGCCCTGCTCACCGGGATGCTCGACGGCCTGGCCGCGCTCGAGCACCGCCCCGACGCGGTGATCGTGGTCGACAACCACAGCAGCGACCACACGCCGCAGGTCCTCGCCGACGAGCAGGCCCGCGGCCGGCTGCCGCTGCAGGTCATCCGCACCGAGGAGAACCTCGGCGGCGCCGGCGGGTTCCACCTCGGTCTGCGCACCGCCTACGAGCAGGGCTGGGACCGCGCCTGGCTGATGGACGACGACGTCGTCCCGGCACCGGACTGCCTCTCGGTGCTCATGGCCCAGGACGAGGACTGCCTCACCAGCGTGCGCGAGGACTCACACGGCCGGCTGTGCGAGAAGGCCGCCACCCGTTTCGACCTCACCCACCCCTGGGCGATCAAGCCCAAGACCGGGATGGTCGAGGACTTCGGCACCCGCGCGGCCATGCCTGAGCGGGTCGAGGTCGAGAACGTCGCCTTCGAGGGCTTCATGGTGCGCCGCACGGTGGTGGAGGAGATCGGGCTGCCCGACCCGTCGTACTTCATCTTCTACGACGACGTGGACTTCGCCATCCGTGCCCGCCGCAGCGGCCGGCGCATCTGGGCGGTCCGCGACGCGGTGCTCGTGCGCCAGCTCGACTTCGACCAGCAGCACGACCTGGCCGGGTGGAAGGGCTTCTACATGTATCGCAACCTCTTCGCGGTGCACCTGCGGTACGGCGAGAACGCAGCCGTCCGGCTCAAGCCGCTGCTCATCGTGCTGGCCGTCCTCCTGCTGGCGCCCGTGCGCGGCGGACGGTCGGAGGCGGCCAACGTGATCCGAGCCATGCGCGCAGCGTGGGGGATGCGCTCGCTGCCCCCGTCGTCCGTAGACTGACCGATCGTGTCTGCTCCTGACTCCGCCCCCGATCTCGTCGTGGTCGGCTCCGGCTTCTTCGGCCTCACCATCGCCGAGCGCTGCGCCACCGAGCTGGACCTGAAGGTCCTCGTCCTCGAGCGCCGCCACCACATCGGTGGCAACGCCTACTCCGAGTTCGACGAGGAGACCGGCATCGAGGTGCACAAGTACGGCACGCACCTGTTCCACACCTCCAACAAGCGGGTGTGGGACTACGTCAACCGGTTCACCGACTTCACCAACTACCAGCACCGGGTGTTCGCGAAGTACCAGGGGCAGGTCTACTCGTTCCCGATGAACCTCGGGCTGATCAACCAGTTCTTCGGCAAGTCCCACACCCCCGACGAGGCACGGGCGCTGATCGCCGAGCAGGCCAGCGAGATCGCCACCGAGGACGCCACGAACCTCGAGGAGAAGGCGATCAGCCTGATCGGCCGCCCGCTCTACGAGGCGTTCGTCAAGGGCTACACCGCCAAGCAGTGGCAGACCGACCCGACCGAGCTGAGCGCCGACATCATCACGCGCCTCCCGGTCCGCTACACCTTCGACAACCGCTACTTCAACGACACCTACGAGGGCCTGCCGGTCGACGGCTACACGGCGTGGCTGGAGCGGATGGCCGACCACCCCAACATCGAGGTCCGCCTCGAGGTCGACTTCCTCGACGTGCGCGAGGAGTACGTCGGCAAGGTCCCGGTCGTCTACACCGGCCCCGTCGACGAGTACTTCGACAACTCCGAGGGCCGGCTGTCGTGGCGCACCATCGACCTGGAGGCCGAGACCCTCGACGTCGACGACTACCAGGGCACCGGCGTGGTCAACGCCAACGACCAGGAGCTGCCCTTCACCCGGACCCTGGAGTTCAAGCACCTGCACCCCGAGCGCACCTACCTGCCGGGCAAGACGATCGTGGTCCACGAGTACAGCCGCTTCGCCGAGGAGGGCGACGAGCCGTACTACCCGGTCAACACCGCGGCCGACCGCGAGATCCTGATGCGCTACCGCGAGAAGGCCAAGGCCGAGGACATGGTGCTCTTCGGCGGCCGCCTCGGCACCTACCAGTACCTCGACATGCACATGGCCATCGGCTCGGCGCTGTCGATGTACGACAACAAGATCAAGCCGCACTTCGCCGAGGGTGCGCCGTTCGCCAGCGGAGGTGTGGCATGAGCACGCGCAGGATGCTCCAGCGGCAGATCATGCCGCTGGACCGCGACTTCGACGTCATGGCCCTCTACGTCGACACCGAGGAGGCCCGCCTCGACGCCGACAAGTACGAGGTCGGCGGCAACCGGGCGGCCAAGGACCTCAACAACGCCGCGGTGCGGCAGTCCACCAGCACCGGCAAGAGCCTGCACCCCGACCAGATCGAGTCGCGCACGGCGCTGCGGGTGCCGCAGGGGGAGAAGCTCTCCTTCGGCACCTACTTCAACGCCTTCCCCGCCTCCTACTGGCGGCGCTGGACCGTCGTCGACGCCGTCCGCCTCACGGTGACCCTGCGCGGCGAGGGCGCGACCCTGCTGGTCTACAAGTCCATGGCGCGCGGCCACTCCCAGCGCGTCGAGTCGGCAGAGACCACCGGCGGTGCCTCGGAGACCTTCACCTTCGACCTGACGCTCAAGCCCTTCATCGACGGCGGCTGGTACTGGTACGACGTCGTGGCCGGTGACGGCGACGTCGTCGTCGAGTCCGCCGAGTGGAGCGCCGAGGTCCCCGCGGGCCGCGCCGAGCACGGCACCACCGACATCGCGATCACCACGATGAACCGCCCCGACTTCTGCGCCGAGCTGCTCGTCCAGCTCGGGGAGGCCGAGGAGCTGCACCCCTACCTCGACACCGTGATGGTGATGGAGCAGGGCACCGACAAGGTGACCGGCTCCGAGCACTTCGCGACCGCCGAGAAGCTGCTGGGCTCCACGCTGACCGTGCTCGAGCAGGGCAACCTCGGCGGCTCGGGCGGGTACGCCCGCGGGCAGCTGGAGTCGGTGAAGCGGGGCTCGGCGACGTACTCGCTGATGATGGACGACGACGTCGTGTGCGAGCCCGAGGGCATCATCCGCGCCGTCACCTTCGCGGACCTGGCCAAGCGCCCCACGATCGTGGGCGGGCACATGTTCAACATCTACTCCCGGTCTCGGCTGCACAGCTTCGGCGAGATCGTCCAGCCGTGGAAGTTCTGGTGGGAGAGCCCCAACGACACCTTCCCCGACTGGGACTTCGCCGCACGCAACCTGCGCTCGGCGCGCTGGCTGCACAAGCGCGTGGACGTCGACTTCAACGGCTGGTTCATGTGCCTGATCCCGCGGGCGGTCCTCGAGGAGGTCGGCCTGTCGCTGCCGCTGTTCTTGAAGTGGGACGACTCGGAGTTCGGCCTGCGCGCTCGGGAGCACGGCTTCCCGACCGTCACCTTGCCCGGCGCCGCGGTCTGGCACGTGCCGTGGACCGACAAGAACGACGCGGTCGACTGGCAGGCCTACCTGCACCAGCGCAACCGCTTCGTCGCGGCGCTGCTGCACTCGACCTACCCGAACGGCGGCCGGATGGTGCGCGAGAGCCGCAACCACCAGATCGCCCACCTGGTCTCCATGCAGTACTCCACCGTCGAGATGCGTCACCAGGCGCTGCTCGACGTGCTGTCGGGGCCCGGCCACCTGCACCAGCGGCTGCCGGAGACGCTCACCTACGTCAACGCGATCCGCAAGCCGTTCCAGGACGCCAAGCTCGAGGTCGACCGCGACGCCTTCCCGCCCGTACGCCGGGAGAAGCCGCCCCGCAAGGGCCGCGACTCCGCCGAGGTGCCCAGCCGCGTCTCGCAGCTGGTCAGCGCCGGCCTGCAGCCGCTGCGCCAGCTGAAGAAGCCGCGCGAGCTGTCCCGGGAGTTCCCCGAGGCGGAGGTCCGCGCCATGGACGCCAAGTGGTACCGCCTGGCCTCCTACGACTCCGCCATCGTCTCGATGAACGACGGCACGTCCGCCGCGTTCTACCAGCGCGACCCGGAGAAGTTCCGCGAGCTGCTCACGAAGACGCTGAAGCTGCACGAGCAGCTGAAGAAGGAGTGGCCGCGCCTGGCGCAGGAGTACCGCGCCGCGCTCGGCGACATCACCTCGCCGGAGACCTGGGAGCAGACGCTGTCGCCGTGGCTGGGGCAGGATCGCTCGGGTTCCGATGACTGAGGGCCGCTACCTGGTCGACGCGCCGTTGGCGCCGCCGACCGCGACCCAGGGCCTGCTCGAGGTCTTCCGGCGCCGTTACCTGCTCAAGCTGCTGGTGCGCCGGGAGATCAACGCGCGCTACTCCGGGTCGTTCCTGGGGCTGATCTGGTCCTACATCAACCCGCTGACCCAGCTGTTCATCTACACCTTCATCTTCGTGCTGGTGCTGGGGCGCGACCGCACCGAGAACTTCGCGATCCACGTCTTCTGCGGCCTGATCGTCGTCCACTTCTTCACCGAGACCTTCAACGCGGGCACCAGGTCGATCGTGCGCAACAAGGCACTGATCCGGAAGATGGCGCTGCCCAAGGAGATGTTCCCGGTCGCGTCGATGATGGTCTCGTTGTTCCACGTGGCCCCGCAGGTGGTGATCCTGCTGGTCGCGGTGCTGATCATCGGCTGGGCGCCCTCGGGGCTGGGCATCGCCGCGTTCTTCCTGGCGCTGGGCATCATCATGGCGCTCGGGACCGGGCTGGCCCTGATGTTCAGCGTCGCCAACGTCTACTTCCGCGACTTCGCCAGCGTGGTCAACATCCTGACCAACTTCGTGCGCTTCGGCGTCCCGATGATCTACCCCTACTCGATCGTCGACGAGCGCTTCGGCGACGCGGCCGCCTACTACCTGTGGAACCCGCTCTCGAACGCCGTGCTGCTCGTGCAGCGCGCCTTCTGGGTGGGCACGACCGAGGACCCCGAGAGGACCATGCTCACCGAGATGCCCGACGCGATGTTCTCGCGCGGCCTGGTGATGCTCGGGGTGGCCGTGGTCGTCCTGCTCCTGGGGCAGTGGGTCTTCCGCCGGTTCGAGAACAAGATCCCGGAGCGTCTGACGTGACCAGTGCGCTGAGCAACCCGAGCAGCTACCCGCCCGAGACGTCGATCGTCGTCGAGAACGTCACCAAGACCTTCAGCCTGCGCTACCACCGCACCTTCAAGCAGGTGACGGTGGCGAAGTTCCGCGGCCAGAAGACCAAGGACGACTTCAACGCCGTCGACGACGTCTCGTTCACCGTCAAGCAGGGGGAGTCGATCGGCCTGATGGGCCTCAACGGCTCGGGCAAGTCGACCCTGCTGACGCTGATCAACGGCACCATGAAGCCGGACTCCGGCCAGGTGCTGACCCGGGGCCGGATCGCCGGTCTCATCGCGACCGGTGCCGGGTTCCACCCGCAGCTCTCGGGGCGCGACAACATCTACCTCAACGCGGCGGTCTTCGGGCTGACCGAGGAGGAGACCAAGGACCGCTTCGACGACATCGCCGGCTTCGCCGACATCGGTCGTCACCTCGACTCGCCCGTCGGCAACTACTCCTCGGGCATGAGCTCGCGGCTGGGGTTCGCGATCGCGATCAACGTCGACTGCGACATCTTCCTGGCCGACGAGCTGCTGGCGGTGGGGGACAAGCCCTTCAAGCGCAAGTGCATGGCCAAGATGGAGGAGGTGCGCGACTCCGGTCGCACGCTGTTCTACGTCAGCCACGCCGCCGGGTCCGTACGTCGCATGTGCGACCGGGTCCTGGTGCTGGAGAACGGCCGGCTCGGCTTCGACGGTGACGTCGACGAGGGCATCAAGTACCTCCACTACGACTCCGACGACGAGAACAACGACGACGACGAGCTCGGCGCCGACGTCTGACGCCAGCCGGCCCGGCGAAGAAATCCGGACCTCCTCGGCGTGTCGAGTGGAAATTACACGTTTGTAGTTACTCACGAACTCTTCCGTGACCTGTGTGACTCGTGTGAAAGTTGCGCGCAGTGTGAACTTCCCCGCGCACGCAAAGGTCCTCGATGTCGCTCTTCCGGTCACGGTTCGTCACCGCCTGCCAGCAGCTGCTGGCCCTCGGTGCGGTGCTCGCCGTGCTCACCCCTGCCGCGAGCCTGATCAGCCTCGACGTCGTGCGCCAGCCGCCCGCCGGGGTCACGATCTCGGGCACCGGCTCCGAGGTCGGCGTGCTGTCGGCGTACGCCCAGGTGGCGCGGAGCACGGCGACGCTGCCGGCGACCGTGGTGGACCCGGTCGTGCGCGAGGTGTCGCTGACCGGCACGGCCGCGGCCCGTGCCGTGCCCGGCGGCGGCCAGCGGCTGGTGAGCCGGCCGGAGGCCGTGACCGGTGACGGCATGGTCGGCGTCACCTGGGCGCCGGGCGCCGAGGTCGCCGAGGAGGACCTGAGCATCGCGGCCCGCACCCTCACCGACGGCGAGTGGTCGGGCTGGTCGGCACTGGAGTACCACGACGAGCACGGCCCCGACCCCGACACCCGCGAGGGCCGTCGGGCGCGCCCCGGCACCGAGCCGTTGTACGTCGGTGACGTCGACCGGGTCCAGGTGCGGGTCGTCGACGCCGCCGGCGCCGCGCCCGCCGACCTGCGGCTGGCCGTGATCGACCCCGGCACCCCCTCGCGCACGGTCAGCCAGCGCGCGGCGCTGGACACCGCGGAGACGACCTCGGCCGCCGGGCCCGCCGCCCGCGGCGGGGTCACCCCGGAGCCGCAGATCTTCTCCCGCGCCCAGTGGGGCGCCGACGAGAGCATGCGCGACAAGGGCTCGCTGCGCTACTACGAGGTGCACGCCGGCTTCGTGCACCACACGGTCAACGCCAACGACTACAGCCGCGACGAGGTGCCGGGCATCCTGCGCAGCATCTACGCCTACCACACGAAGTCCCGCGGCTGGTCCGACGTCGGCTACAACTTCCTCGTCGACCGCTTCGGCCGGATCTGGGAGGGCCGCTACGGCGGCGTCGACCGCCCGGTCGTCGGCGCGCACACCCTGGGCTACAACGACTACGCGTTCGCGATGTCGGCGATCGGCAACTTCGAGCAGGTCAAGCCCAGCCAGGCGATGGTCGAGGCTTACGGCGCGCTCTTCGCCTGGAAGCTCTCGCTGCACGGCGTCGACGCGTCCTCGACGAAGCAGCAGGTCGGCAGCGACACGTTTCCGGCGATCAACGGCCACCGCGACGCCGGCTCGACCGCCTGCCCGGGGAAGTACCTCTACGCCCGCCTCGGCGACATCCGCAGCCTCGCCGCCGCCGCGCAGACCGGCTGGGAAGGGCGCGACCTCGACGCCGACCTGCTCGGCACGCCGCACCCCGACGTGGTCGCGCGTCGCGCCAGCGACCACCGCGTGGTCGTCATCCCGACCGGCGGCCTCACCAAGGTCCGCAAGCCCGTCGTCGACTCCACCGGCTGGGGCTCGTACGCCGCCACGCTGGTCTCGCCGGACCTGACCGGTGACGGGCGACCCGACCTCCTCGGCCGCACCGCCGACGGCTCCGTCGAGGTCCGGGTGGACGGCCGGGTGCTCCGCACCGCCGGGGTCACCCGGGGCCACGACCTGCTCGCGGCGCCCGGCGACGTGGACGGCGACGGCCTCGGCGACCTGGTCGGCCGCGACGAGTCCACCGGCCGCCCGACCCTGTTCCGGGGTCGCGGCAACGGCGGCTTCGCCTCCTCGGCCATGAGCGGCGACTGGAGCGGCTACGACCTGCTGGCCGGCGCCGGTGACCTCGACGGCGACGGCGTCGGCGACCTGGTCGCCCGCGACGGTGCCGGGTCCCTGTGGCTGCTGCCCGTCGGCGGCACCGGGACCCCGAGCGTGCTGGTCCAGGGCGGTCCCCGCTACGACGCGGTGACCGGCTCCGCGGACTGGAACGGCGATGGCCTCGTCGACCTCGTGGTGCGCCGCGAGGGCGGCCACGCCTACGTGCTCCCGGGCCGTGGTGACGGCACCGTCGGCGCGGCCCGGGGCCCGGTCAAGCGGCTCAAGGGCCGCGGCGACCTGGCCGGCGCCGGCGACGTGACCGGCTCACCGGCCCCCGACCTGGTGTCGCGGCGCGGGGACGAGATGCTCGTCTTCACGGGCACCGGCACCTTCGACACCGGCGCCGTGGTGGAGACTAACGTGCGCGCCAAGGGTGCCGACCTGGTCCTCAACGCCGGCGACTGGGACGGCGACGGCCACGGCGACCTCATCGTGCGCCAGCGCAAGAAGGGCGCGGTCAAGGTCCGCAGCGGCGACGGGACGGGCAGCTTCGCCAAGGCGGTCAAGATCGGTCACCGCATGGGCGACGTGCGGATGCTCGAAGTCGTCGGCGACATGACCGGCGACGGCTGGCCGGACCTGATGGGCCAGCCCAGCGGCGGCGCCATGCGGATCTACCCCGGACGCGGGCTCGAGCCGCTCGGGCCGTCGTACCAGGCGCACTCGGCGCTCTCGGGCACGCGCCAGGTCGGCGTGGGCCGCTGGGACTCCGACGGTGCCCCCGACACCCTGGTCCGGCGCGGCGACGACCTGCTCGTCTACACCGGCAACGGGCCGGGCGGGCTGACCGGCGGCCGCACCCTCTCCCTGGACCTCTCCGACTACGACCTGATGACCGGCGTCCCCGACGTCACGCTGCGCGACCGGCCCGACCTGGTGGTCCGCGAGCGGGGCACCGGTCGCCTGCTGCTCGTCGAGAGCCGCGCCAACGGGTTCAAGAGCCCGCGGGTCATCGCCGACGGAGCGGAGGTCTACGACCTCGTGGACTGAACAGACGACCTGGTGGACTGAGTGGGGAAGCTCAGAGGTGCCGCGCGGTGACGCGCTCGTCGGTCGCGACCGACTCGAGCCGGTCGTCGTCGGCACCCACGACCAGGACCAGCGAGCCGCTGCGTGCCAGCGGCTCGGTGAGGACGCAGATCCCCGGTGGGGAAGCCGGGTTCTGCGTCGACAGGAGGCGGCCGCCGTCGGTGAGGAGACTCCCGGTGGCGGCCGCTTCCCAGTCCGGCTCGCTCGGCCCGGGCGGGTTGAACCCGGCGTACGCGTCGGGCTGGCCCCAGATCTCCACACCGAGGTCGTGCACGCCGGCCGGCAACGGGTCGCTGAAGCGCAGGCCCAGGGGGTGCAGCGCGGAGGCCACGACCGGCAGCGACCCGGCGCGGGGGCCCCAGCTGTCCAGGCCGTCGGGGCCGCACACGACGGCGTCCGGTGACGCGGTGTCGCCCGGGAACGCGACCTCGAGGCCCACGCTCCAGGCGGCGCCGAGGAAGACCGGGCCCAGCCAGTGGCACGGCAGGTCGACCAGCAGCACGTCCTCGTGGTCCAGGCCCAGCTCGTCCTCCAGCAGCCCGGCGGCCTTGGCCACCCAGTTGGCGTACGTCGTCAGCGACAGCTCGGTGCGCTCACCGGTCGCGACGTCGTAGAAGGTGAGGAACGGGCGCCCCGGGTCCCGGCGGACCTGGGCGGCGAGCAGATCGGCGAACGTGGTCACACCACGACCCTAGGCGCCCCTAGGGTTGGCGCCATGATCGACAACTTCTGGGCCGTCGTCCCCGCCGGCGGTGCCGGCACCCGCCTGTGGCCGGTCAGCCGGGCCACGGCGCCGAAGTTCCTCCGCGACCTGCGGGGGAGCGGGCGGACGCTGATCCAGGAGACCCACGACCGGCTGGTGCCCCTCGCGGGGGAGCACATCGTGGTCGTCACCGGCACCGCCCACGCCGCCGCCGTCGCCGAGCAGCTGCCCGACGTGCCGGCCGACTCGATCATCGCCGAGCCCTCGGCCCGCGACTCGATGGCGGCCATCGGGCTGGCCGCCGCCCTGCTCGAGCGGCGCGACCCCCACGCGGTGATGGGCTCCTTCGCCGCCGACCACGTGATCACCGACCCCGACGGGTTCGGCGACGCCGTGCGGACCGCCGTCGCGGTGGCACGCGAGGACTGGCTGGTCACCCTCGGCATCGAGCCCACCTTCCCGTCCTCGGCCTTCGGCTACATCCGCTCCGGCGACGGGCTCGACGGCCACCCGGGCGCCCAGCGCGTGGCGGCGTTCGTGGAGAAGCCGTCGGTGGAGGTGGCGACCGGCTACCTCGCCGAGGGCGGCTACCGCTGGAACGCCGGCATGTTCGTCGTGCGCCCCACGGTGCTGCTCGACCTGCTCGGCGAGTGGCACCCGGAGTTCGCCGCGTCGCTGCGGGCCATCGCCGCCGCCCCGGACACGCTGACCGAGGAGTGGCCCTCGCTGCCGAAGATCGCGCTGGACCACGCGGTGGCCGAGCCGGCCGCCGACGCGGGCCGGGTCGCCACCGTGCCGGCGTCCTTCGCGTGGGACGACATCGGCGACTTCGACTCGCTGGCGACCCTGCTGGAGGGCGAGGACCCGGTGACCGTGCTGGGCGACGCGACCGCGGTGCACGCGGTCGACGCGACCGGCCTGGTGGTGACGGGGGGCCGCACCATCGCCGTCGTCGGTCTCGAGGACGTCGTGGTCGTCGACACCCCGGACGCGGTGCTGGTGACCTCCCGTGCCCGCGCGCAGGAGGTCAAGGCCGTCGTGGCCGCGCTGAAGGAGTCCGGCCGGGCCGACCTCGTGTGAGGCTATCGTGTGAGCCGGCCCGCGCGGCTCACATCGCGACGTCGGGCTCCGGGCTGTCCTGCTGCGGGTAGTCGCGGACGAAGGTGTCCACGGCCTCGCCGCTGGGCGCCTCGCAGTACTGCCACACGCCGACCTGCTCGCCGTCGGTCTCGCCGACCCCGCCGACCGACCAGTGGGTCAGGGCGACGTGCTGGCCGTCGGGGAAGTCCGCCCCGTCCTCCTCGGTCCACGGCGCGACGATGAACGCGTTGCGCCGGTCGGTCGTGTCGGAGAACTTGCGGGCGATCGCACGCAGCTCGGTGAGCTGGTCGGCGTCCTCGGCGACGGTCTCGTCGTACCACAGGATCGTGAAGCCGTGCTCGAGGTTGTGCACGAGCTGCTCGAGCTCGGGACGGTCGGACTCGGTGTAGAACTCGCGGCCGATCGGGACCGGCGCCTTGCCGAAGACGTTCCAGTGCTGGCCGAAGGCGGGCGGGGCGTCGTCGTAGAAGACCTGCTGGCCATCGTCGACGTGGTTGCCGCTGCCCTCGGCGGACTTCGTGGTGATCTCGCCGCAGACCGAGGCGGGGGCGCCGATGGCGGCCAGGTCGGTGTCGGAGAAGCCGCGCTGGTCCCACCAGCTCTTGATCGGCTGGTAGGCGGCGGCGGCCACGATGACCACGGCGATGAGCGCGCAGGTGCCGATGATGGCGAAGCTGCGGCGGCTCTCGGCTCCGCGCTGCTGCTTGCGGATCTTGTCGAGCTTCGCCTGTCGTTCGGACTTGACGGTCTTGGCCACGGTTCGGCAGTCCTCGGGTGTGCGGTGGTGCGATGGGGTGTTGCGCGGATGTCGCGGGGGAGTCTACGGAGTCAGCGGTCGCAGGCGTGCCCCGACGTCGGCATCTCCCGTGTCATCGGCCTCCACGAGCCAGCCATGAGCGAAGGCCAGCACCTCCAGCAGGCGTACGTCGCCGGGCGCGACGGGCACGACCAGCGCGTCACCCGGCTCGGGCCCCTCCTCGCGGCAGGTGCGGCCGGTCACCGC
>LULO01000532.1_pt1 | contig 26401 bp, 21 predicted proteins | sample 728121 | NCBI WGS metagenome assembly LULO01 (sample SAMN03860287, study PRJNA289734) | marine metagenome | biome: seawater column; feature: ocean; material: water; isolation source: Red Sea water column Station 149 - depth 50m | place: Saudi Arabia: Red Sea | collected 2011-10-15 | depth 50 m | reverse complement strand
CTCCATTATGGATTAGAGCAGATGGAAAATCAAAGATAACAATTGTTCAGCTCGATGCTGAGCCAATGAGAATAATTGGAGTTACAAAATCTAATTAATTTCAACTATTTTCCATGATTGATTTTCTTCTTTGGAATTAAAATATTTTTTCTCATTAGATGATGCAATAATAATCCATAAAAGGCCAACTGAAATCTGGATAATACCAGTAAGTCCCACAGTTTCCCTTAGTTCAAGTAACTCATATTCCATTATTAATCCAGCAATAATTGTAGAAATTCCCATTGTAAGAGTTATCACAAGATTATCGCTTCCAGAAACTCTACCTCTCCACTCATCTTCTGTTCTTTCTTGGAGCAAAGTAGTGGAGTAAACCCAATTTATTCCGCTAGATGCATGAGAGATAAAAATTAGCAATAATAATAGCAAATTCCACTCAACTACTCCGACCGCAATATAAAAAATTCCACTAATACTGATTGCTAATCCAGGAATATAAGGCATCAATTTTCTATTTGTCATGATTGATCTTCCTGCTAGAGGTCCGAAACCCGAACCAAAACCTCTTGCCATATACAGTATTCCAATTCCCGCGGCAATCTCTCCAAAACCAACTTCCATACCAATTAAGACAATCAAAAATACTTGAGCACCCCCTCCTGAAGCCCACATTCCTTTCGCACCAACCACCCTTCTTACAGGAGAATTATTCTTTATATACTTCCAACCATCTAATATCTCTGTGAAAACTACCCTGATAGATATCTCTTTCTTATTTGTTTTGTCAGGTCCACCTTCGGGTAGACTGTAAATGATTAATGCGGCAAATAGGAATGTCACTGAATCTATCCAAAGAGCCACATCAACTCCGAATTCTGAGATGGCAAAACCTCCAATTCCCGCTCCTATTCCCATAGCTGCCGACCATCCACCAGAAATTATGGCATTAGCAGTCAATAACTCTTCATCGGGACATATATTTGGTAAATATGCTGTTTGTGCTGGATCAAAAATAGCTCTACCAACTACAAGGGTAATAGAAATCAAATAAACCGATAATAAATTATTGAGTAAATCTAATGACGTTACAGATATGAGTATTAAAAATGAAAATAGATTAGAAATAAACATCAAAGATCTCCTCGAATACCGATCTGCTAACATTCCTGTTATTGGCTCTAGTGGAGCGAAAGTAAAACTCCTAGTTGCCAAAACTCCAGCAATGGCTAAAGGTGAATTATCTGAGGTTTCACCAGCAATCAAAAATAGTGCAATTACGGTAAACCAATCCCCGATAAATGAAATCTCATTTGCAAAAAATAACTTCCTAAAGGTTTTATTTTTTCTTAATAGACCAAGGTAGCTAGGTCGAGACACATCATGCCGAAGAGTTGCTACCTTTATTCTAAACCCTCCAATGCCAATGCATAAGTCCCTAATTTTCTCGCCCTATAATATGGCAGCTGACAGAATGGTCTGGATAGACTTAGAAATGACAGGACTAGACCCCGAAAAAGAATCAATTATTGAGATAGCAACTATCGTAACTGAAGGAGATTTGGAGATTGTGGCAGAAGGCCCAACTTTCGCTATTTCAACACCTGAATATCTTATTGCAGGAATGGATAGTTGGAATACTGAACATCATACTTCTAATGGATTAATTGAGAGAGTAAGAACGGATAGTATCTCAATGTCTGAAGCAGAATTTAGGACTCTAGAATTCTTAAATCAATATTGCGATCCTGGAAAATTACCTCTTTGCGGGTCTTCAATACATCATGATAGAAGATTCCTAAGAAGACAAATGCCGAAATTAGATGAATTTTTTCATTACAGAATTGTTGATGTTTCATCTATTAAAGGAGTAATTGATAGATGGTATCCTAAGGGCCCCAGAATAAGGACTAAATCCGGACATAGGGCATTAGAAGATATTCGAAGATCGATAAAAGAGTTAAGATTCTTCCGAGAAAATTTCTTCAAATAATCATTCAAATGAATCTAAGATTCTTCCTGCAGGTCCATCTCCACCCGGGCCCCACCACATTTCTGGGCTATTTCCTAAAATTCTATCTATTTCTTCCATATGAGATTTTGTTAGTTTCTTTGCTACTTCTATACTACCAATATTTTCTATCATCTGTTCGGAATTTGTTGCACCAAGTAGAATTGTACTAACATTTGGATTCTTCAAGCACCAAGCCAAAGCCAGTTGTGCGGTTGAACAACCTAATTCAGATTTAGCATATTTTGTTAATCTCTTAACTATGTCTACTTCTCCATTTTCCGTCCTTCTTTCTAACTCATCTCTAAGCCAGTCATACATCTGCACAGTTGCCCGAGATCCTTCTGGAATTCCATCATTATATTTTCCTGTTAAAAATCCTGACCTCAATGGACTCCATATAGTAGTCCCAATTGAGTAAGGCGACCTGAATAAAGGATAGTATTCTCTTTCAAATCTATCTCTGTGAAGCATGTTATATTGCGGCTGCTCAATTTGTGGCGGCTCTAGACCTTCACTTTTTGCAATCCAATAAGCTTCAGTAATTTGTTGAGCAGACCATTCACTAGTACCCCATGCTGTGGCTTTACCATTTCGAACTACTTCAGTCATTGCTCTAACTACTGTAGATGTGGGCGTAAGCGGGTCTGGTCTATGGCAGAAAACTAAGTCAACGTAATCCAATTGTAATCTTGTTAATGATTTTTTTAGTCCTTCATTGATATGCTTTCTTGAAAGTCCCTTTTCATTTACTCCTTCTCCACCCCAATAGATTTTTGTTGTAATTATTAATTCTGAACGTCTCCAAAGACTATTATCTTCTTCCATTAATTGAGATAATGCAATTCCAAATATTCTTTCTGCTTCCCCGTTAGGAACTCCATAAGCTTCAGCGTGATCAAAACAATTAATTCCACTTTTCCTCGCTATTTTCATTAATTCTTTTGCTTTCTCCACTCCTTTTTCTCCACTCAGACCATCTTTTATTCCATATGTTGCCCAGAATCCATAAGATAGCACGGAAACATGTAAACCGGTATTTCCTAGTACTTTGTAGAACATTCTTTTTCCTGTCATATTGTCTTCACCTAAACCATCTGACAATGCACACTCTAATCAAGAATTTGCTATCTATTTTCTATCCAAAGAGGCCAATAGGTTTTCCAAATTTATCTGTAATTAGTAAATTTATTCCTAACCCAGATCTATGATATGCAATAATTTCCATATCGTGTATTTTATGTCCACTAGAAGATATACCAATTATTGGTATTTGACTATCTTCAAAATCTAATTTTCTTCTTTTGTTTGAATTCCCATCATCCCAACCTTCTATAATTTTAGGAGAAAAATTCAGACCTAAAATCATCTCACATCCTTCAGTCCCCTGTGATGCTTCCTCATCACCCTTACTTGGAAGTGCAGCACAATTTGGATGAGAGTGAATGTAATGACAGAATCTTGAACCTCTCATTCCTCTGTTATCTGCAAAGAAATCGTCTGTCCAATCTTCAGGAATTTGATGTACAGAAAATGAATCTCCTCTATTAATTAGGTGTGGCTCACCTAAAACAAAACCTTGTCCTGCAAACAAATCAGTTTTGAAAGGTTTAAATTTCTCGTCTACTATTTTTGGATTTTTAATTGAGAAGTCAGGATCAATTCCAACCAAAATTTCATCCGGCAAACAATTAAAAGACCAATGTATAATTTTTGATAATGTCTCTATTGGGATCAGTAAATATGCTACATATTTCCCCCTCTTTTTCCAAGAATCTGAATTATAATTCATGGCAGCATTAATTATCCAATCATCAATAATAATCTCACATCCAATGTTACTTTCTTTCTAAAAATAAATCCAGCACCAGATGATCCCAATGCGGAGAATAACTTTTAACCTTAATCAAATTTTTTCTATTAATTTTATAATTTTCATTAACTAATTTTTCTTCTACATCTGAAACCCAATCTTCATAATTTAATGACCTTCCAAGTCCATGAATATGTAAAATTCCACCATCATATTTCAAAACCCTAAGTGCGGGTTTTAATCCTTCTAATGAGCTAGGTAAAAGACCCAGTATCACCCTATCTGCTATATCTTTTAATTCATTTGTGGTAATTCTATTATCACCTTCAATTATCGAACATCTTGCCTCATCGATATCATTAATTTCTATATTCCTTCTTAATGCAGAGATTGCGATTGGATTCCATTCAAAAGAATAAACATGCTTGGCCATTTGATTATTTAATATTGGTAAAGAATAATAACCAATTCCTGCATATAAATCAACTATTATATCATTTTTTATGATAATTTCACCCATTCTTCTTCTTTCATTAATATTTCCTGCAGAAAACATACATTTTGTAAGGTTATATCCAAATTTTACACCATTTTCTAACCTCACAACCCAATCATCTTCCCCTAATACCATTCTAACATCACTTTCTCTCTTTCTACCACGAATCTCTCCCTTAATCCCCATATATATATTTTTAGCACTAAATTATTAATCTTATAATTGGCGCTAAATGTTGAAATGAAAGTCCCGTTTAAATTCTCAGAAAAATTCTGTAATCTTCCTAGCCATATTTTTACCTATTCCAGGAACTTTCACTAATTCTTCTTCATTAGCACTAATTATGCCTTGCTTACCGCCAAAATATCTTAGCAAAGATTGTATTTTTTTTGCTCCTAATCCTTCTATTACTTCCAAAGGATCTCCGAGAGCAATCTTATTCCTTCTCTTTGAATGGAATGAATTAACGAATCTATGAGCTTCATCACGAGCATAGATAAAAATTCTACCCTTCCTGTCAAGGGCATATTCATTTTCATTTTCAGTGTATAATCTCTCTTCTCTTTTCGCCAAAGCTGCTACCTTGAATTTATTCTCAAAACCCAAATCTCGGATTAATTTATTGATTATCGATAGATGAGCAATACCTCCATCTAGGAGAATTAAATCAGGCCATTCTTTTTGATTTTTTATCCATCTGCTTACTATTTCTTTCATCATAGATATATCATCTAAAGCTTCACTCTTTACTCTGTAAGTCCTATATTCTTTCTTTGATGGTCTCCCATCCCTAAAAACTATAGAAGCACCTACTCTTACATTTCCCATTAGTTGTGCCATATCGAAGCAAACTAAGTGCTTTAGATTATCAATCCCAATTAGAGAAGCACCATCATCGGCTGCAACAGCTTCTAAATTTCCTGAATTTTTCCATAGTTTTGATTTTAATTGAATCTCCGCATTTCTATCTGCCATAATTCTTAGTTTTGAAAAATTTCCTCTTTTTGGTATTCTAACCTCAACCTTAGACTTTCTTCGTTCAGTCAACCATTCAGTCATTTCCAAACCTAACGGACAAGGAACTAGGATAATTTTTGGAGGTAAACAATTACCATAATGTTCACTTAATATTAAAGAAATCGAATCTACAATATCTCCTTTATGAATTAAAGGGTAACTTTCCTTAGATTGAATAATTCCATCTTTTGTATGAAGAATTACTACACATCCCCTATCTCCTTGAGAAGAGAATCCCACCGCATCACAGTCTTGATAAAATCTACTAGAAACTATATTTTGTGAAATAGTATTTTGTAATGTAACTATCATATCTCTAGTTCTAGCAGCATTTTCAAAATCTAATCTCTCAGAAAATTTATCCATTTCATTTTGTAACTCGATTATTAATTCTCCGGCATTTCCATTCAAAATTCTACATACTGTTTCTATCCTTTTCGAATAGTCTCCATATCCATTATCTTCAATAAATCCAAATGGTAAATTGCCCCTCTTATCTCTAATTCCGAAATATCTTCTTATTAGCTTGATAACTCGTTTTGCATCTCCTGCATTAGGAAAAGGCCCCCAAAATTTCCAATTTTCTTGAGGCGTTCTAGTATACATAATTCTAGGAAAATCATCCGATGTGAGTGCAATAAATGGATATGATTTATCATCCTTTAGTTGTGAATTATATTTTGGCTTATGTTTACGAATTAATTGCCGCTCCAAAATCAGAGCCTCAGATGGATTTTGAGTAACAATAAAATCAATTTTTTCGGCTTCTTTAATTAGCTTTGGAATCATTTCTCGGTCTGGATTTTTTGAAAAATATGAACGAACTCTAGATTCAAGATTTGTAGCCTTACCAACGTATAATGTTCGACCATCCGTCCCGAAAAAAAGATAAACACCGGGCTTTTTTGGCAAATCTAGGTTTTCCGATTTCATGCCCATATAGTGATGCGCCACAGGTGAATACACATGAACTCGTGGTATGGCGGGTAGGGTGTGCTCAAACAATCCCAACTAAAAATTCTATCACACTTAGAAAAATTTAATTCTGATTTAGAAGAATCTTGGGACGTCCCTAGAGGACTTTGTTTACCGGGAATTTCTGAAGCGATAGGAGTAGTTAGATCAGCAGTTCACTCTCCATTGAATGAATTAGAGAAAGCTGGATATGTATTTTCTCGTAATGCCCATGTCACCAATGCAGGTTCTAGAAGAAGAAAGGTAGTTCACATCACTTATTCAGGTAGAGAATTAATTTCCAAAGTAGAAATTATTCCGGGAAAGGGTAGACAGTTTGGCCCAATTCCAGATTTGGGAATAATTTATGGAAGAGACAAAATATCTAATCAAATATTTGATTTGCTAGCTAATGGAAAAAATATAATTCTCAGTGGACTACCTGGTATTGGAAAAACATCGCTTGCTAGATTAATTTCAGAATTGTTAATTGTAGATGGGTGGACAGTAAGATGGGCATCTTGTGATTTAGATTCTGGCTCCGATGAAATAGCAAAAATGTGGATAGGAAAATCAGCACCCACCAATCCTAGAGCTATTGTATCGTTACTTAGCCCCACAAAAAATATATTAGTTATAGATGAGATTCAAGCCGTTTCGAAGAGACATATTTCTAGTGTGCATGAATTGATATCTCATTGTTGTGAATTTGGAATTAGAACACTATTGATTGTTAGAGCTCCAAATCCGTTGCCAAATTTAGAGAATTTTCAAGAAGTTAGGGTTGATGGAATATCGCCATCCGATTCACTATCGATTCTATCTCCGGAATTATCAGAAGAAAGAGCTTTAGAAATCTCAGAATCATTAGGTGGACACCCACTAGCATTACACTTATGGACCCCAGAAGATAAACTTCCCGAGAAAGGTCAAGCAGTTCAAGAATTTGTAGAAGACAATGTTCTCGTTAAAATCTCATCAATAGCTAAGGAATCATTGGATGAATTAAGCATCTCTCCTCTACCTCTGGATATTAAAGAAATATCTAATGAAGAAGGAGTAATTGAGCTAGATGAATCAGCAATCCTTAGATGGAAATCTTCACAATTTGAACCCTATCATCTGATTAAGAATGTGAGAAAAGCCCAACTAGATGAAGATCAAATTAGAGATTTACATTCCAAGCAAATGAAAAAATGGTCTGTAATTGAAGGAGAAAGAGCAAGACGAATGGAAGTTTATCACAGTTTGAAATCTTCAACACCCAGTGAAGAATGGTTGATAGAGAATATTACATTAGTTTTCAAATCAAATAGTACTTCAGCTGCTATACTAGTTGAGGAAGCACTGACTGAACACGAATCTGAAAAGTTACGTGAGTTAGCCGCTGAAATAGCTTTAGAGAGGGGAGAAGCAGATGTTGCAAAAAAACATGTAGATTCACTAGCATCTGGATCAATGAAAGATTTACTATTTTCAAGAATCCATAGAATTCAAGGAGATTCACAAAAAGCTTCCGAACTGGAAAAAAAAGCAATAAGGTCTCTAAATTATTCCGATAAAGTTAGAGCTCAAATTTCATCTTTAGTAAGAGAATTTGATGATCATCTACCCGGATTTATCGATAACTACTCTGCAATGGAAATTGTTGATAAATGCAAAAAAGTAGATATTTCTAATCTAGATTCTATTGATCAAGGACATGCAACTCTTTCTTTAGAATTACTAAAACATAGTGCAGCGCTAAGAAATAACAACCTAGAATTAGCATCAAAATGCAGAGGTATAATCGAACAATTTCTTGGAAATGATAGCTACAGACTGGAAATCCTGGACTTACAATCTAGACTCTCAGTTAGAAGTGCGAATGTACAAGTTTTTGAAGCCATAGAAGATGTAAAAAAATCAATAAAAAAAATACCTAATTCATTAGAGAAAATAAAGCTAATTCACTTAGCCCTAGAGGCTTGTAAATCAGAATTTCCTGATTGGCTTATAGAAGAACATCAAACAAATTCACCCACATCCCTAAGTGAAGATAAATCAGCCCATAGGAGGTTAATTGCCCAATGGTGGTATTGGAGAGGAATACTAAATCCTTCAAACAAACTCTCTCACTGGAGAGAAGCGATAAGTAGATTCAAGTTAGCTGAATGTAATAATGCTGCGAAAAATTTAATTCAATTACTTTCTAAATCTTTGTAATCATCTCCACACAAGAGATAACATATCAGACTCAAGCCGGGTGGTATGAGGAATCACGAACACATAAAATCCAGTACCTCATTAATTCTAATGTTATTGTTATTTAGCATATCAAATCCATTTGTGGGCGCTCAAACTTCTAATCCTAATACTGTTTGGTCAGGTACGATAAATCTACCTGAAGGATATACAATAAATTCTGGTGAATCAATTACTGTTATTGCGGGAACTACAATCAGATTGGGCGATGGACAAAGATTATGGGTAGATGGAAGAATTTCTATTTATGGTGAATCTCAGTCTGGTGTGATTTTAGAAATTTTAGGAAATGGAAAACATGAAGGTATCAATTTTAATTCATCAAGTTCGGGTTTCGGTTCCGTAATCGAAAATTTAACTATATTCGACTCAACATACGGAATAACCATTTATGGATCAGATCCTCTAATAATTAATACTACAATAATTAATCCAGACAGAGTAGGAATAGATATTTTTGATTTTGGAAATCCACGAATCTTCGATTTAAAAATCTCTGATGGAGGTCAAGATATTCATGGTACAACAACCTCTTGGAGATATGGAATAGGAATTTCCGTCGGATTTCAATCTAATATTTTCATACACAATGCCTCAATATCTAATTTAATTACTAGAGGAATAAATCTATGGGGACAAGCAAATGGAATATTGAGAAATGTAGAATTAACTAACATTTCTGGATCAACATTGGCAGGATGTGCAGCAATTTGGGTAGAAGATAGTTTCGCATTATTTGAAAATACTAGTATCTCGAAAAGTGATAATGGAATAATTTCACGAAGTGAAACAGGAAGTTGGTTAAACAAGCCAACCTTCCTCAGGACAACTATTGAAGATAGTCTTTACAGAGGAGTCTTGGTAGATAAATCCAATAAATCCGACTATCTTCAGCTTGGAAATAGTCAGGCAAAATTTGAAGATTTAACAATTAGAGGCACTGGCGGCCCTCTCACAAAAACTCCAGGACTAGGAATTAACGCTTTTGAGGTAAACACTAGCTCGGTCATTTTATCTGGAACCAATGTAATACAAAATAATCCCGTCGTTGGGTTTAGAGGATACATGATTGATAATTCGACTAATATTTCTGGACTCATTCTTGAACAAAATGGAAATCCTTCCTCAGTATTGCCCGATTGGCAAAAATCCAGCATGATGATTAGAGTTGCTTCTTGGACCAAATCTGGGCCTGCTGTAATAAATAATCTAACAATTATCAATTCATCAGGAATTGGTGCGCACTTAACTAAAGGTGGCATAATTGGGAATAATTGGTCCATTTCAGATTCTGGAAGTACAGGATTAATGATGAATGAATTCCACCCAAGATTGAATAACGTATCAGTTTCAAATAATTCACGAACTGGAATTACAGTTCTTAATTCGGGTAATGTCGAGCTTTCTGATATTTATTCCTCAAATAATTCTGCGGAAGGTTTCCTTTTCATGAATTCTAATTACGTTGAAGTACAAGGAAAAAATGTCACATGTGATAATTGCGTTTCTTCCGGTGACTACATCGGAATGAATATTATTGACTCAATAGATATTCAACTGAACAACTCAAAAATAATTTACCCTGTAAGCGGCCTAGGATTAAAGATTAGCAATGGTGGTTTAATTCATTCTGGTCATATATTAATTAACAAATTAGATATTATTTCCAACTCTTCTAATTATGCAATTGAAATGCATAATACATCAGCTAAATCTAATTTACTAGATATCTCAGGAGAAAATTTAGGATTATATTGGAGCGGATCGGTATTAGATTCATATCTCAATAATAGTGTTTTTAGTAGTGAAAATACTAGTTGTTTATATTTGGAAAATCATCAAACATTGTTTTCACATAATGTATCTTTTTCATGTAAAAATAACCCATCAATAAATCGAAGCATCGTATCATTTTCCGAATCCGAATTTATCAATCACTCCGACTCATTTAACCTCCTCGGTAGTAGCCACGTTTCATGGATTTCTAGCTCTCCAATCGGAAATCCAACAAATCTAGGTAATAACACTCTAGATGTGAGCTTTTTTCTAAAAATTTTTGTAATTAATCAGAATTTAATGAATATCCCTAATTCTGAAATCTCTATCAATTTCTCAGAATTTGAAAACCCTAGACTGATTACTTTGCCATTTTCAGGTTTTGATGTGGTAGGCCCGTTAATAGGAAAAAGATGGAACTCGATAGATTGGAGTGAAACAAATATGGCAAATATAACCTGCAATTATGATGATACAGAAAATTCTTCTCAGCCCGTATATGTGGATGAAGACAAGAATGTATATTGCAGAATAGATTTAAATCAACAAAAACCATTCCTAGTGTGGGACTATCCTGAGGATAATCTCGAGGCTTCATCTGGTTCTACGATATTCTTTTCAGCCAACAATAGTTTCGATTTAGATTTAGAAACTCTGTTTTTTTCATGGCACAGCGATTTGGATGGCAATTTATCTTCTGAATGCAATGTAAATGAAAACGGCTCATATCTGATTGCAAATGTAGATAATATATGTCTATCTGATGGAATCCATCAGATAACACTATTTTTATGCGATTTTTCAAGTAATTGTGTAAACGAAACTAGATCTCTAACTCTACTAAATTCACCCCCAGTTCTAGTTGCAGAATCCTTATCTCACGAATCTTCAGAGTCAGGAGAGATATCACTAGGATTAACATCAACTTTGTTAATTTCACTACACGGTACATTCGATAGTGAGGATAGTCTTTGGTGTTGGTATGAATTTCAATGGGAGAGTATTGTAATTGATCCGTACAATGAGTTACCCATTCCAAATTTAGCAATTTTTAGAGATGGTACTAAATCTTCAGATATAATATACTTTGATGGTTCTGATTCCTATGATCCGGAAGGAGACGAAATCAGATTTGAGATTCATTCTTCTGTAGATGGAACTCTAACTTCTGGTACAGGATTGAATTCACTAGATTATTATGGCCATCTTTCCAAGGGTATGCACGAAATTACTCTGTATGTGAGCGATTATAATACAGAAAATATAGACCAATGGAATAGCGTTTCGACTACTCTTTTTGTTTCAAATTCAGAACCAAGAGTAACCATTTCCGAAAATATAATTAATTCTAAAATGGATTCATCAGATATTATTTCTTTTGAATTAATTGATTCTGGAGATTGGGATTTATCCTGTTCTGATTTACCAAATAATGGATCAGGATTTTATTGTAATCCGAATTCTACCCATAGTTCAGATATAGTAAGTGTATTGTGGGAAAGTGATTTAATTTCAGATCCAATCAGTAATTCATGGGAATTAGAGACGAGATTATCTTCCGGGACTCATAATATTTCAATTTCAATAAATGACGGACATGGAAAAACTGTCTCAGACTATATTATTATTACAATATCGGAGTCAGCACCAATTATTAGATTAGTAAATTTAACAAGTATAAATTCGATGAAATCTAACGCACCTATTTCATTTGATTTAACAAAATCATTTGATGCAGATGGCGACTTATTCAGATTATCATTAATTTCTGATATCCTTCCAAATCCTATAATAAATAACATTCAATGCTGTAATTCATTAATTAGTAAATATCTGCCAGCAGGAAATCATTACTTAACATTTATTCTAATTGATTCAGATGGAAACGAGCGATATCATTATCAAAATGTTTCTGTATTACCTTCAGATCCAACTTCTGTAATTGCTGGAATGTCTGATGGTGAGTATATACCACCAGGTAAAAGTATAGAATTAACATCCCAATCTTTTGATTTTGATGATGATATTATACTATCTCAGTGGATTGTAGATAATGAAGTAATTTCAGATAAAGAATCAGTGTCATTATTTTTAAAACCCGGAGTAAGAATAGTGGAACTATTAGTAACCGACTCGAGAGGAGAAACATCTATTGATGAAATTGAGATTGGCAAACCTATCGATACTATCATTACTGTCCATCTTAACGATTTGGATGGTACTTGCGAAAAGGTTGTAGGACAGTTAATATCTGGCGGAATTTCTGAAGAATTTTTACTAAATGATGATGGAATTAAAGGAGATGAAAAAGCTGGAGATAATATTTTTTCATACCGTTCATTTTTTACAGTAAATCAAGGAGAGATTGCAAAATTAGAAGTTTTCGCCGTTGATAACTCAATAAACTATACTAAGAGTGTTTTGACAATTCCAGTTTCAGATGATGAAGAGAATAATTTAGAGAAATTTCTACGAAATGATGTAATTCCCATATTGATTGGATTATTAATAATCTTAGCAATAATGGGAATGATTTTTCAAATTAGAAGAACTATAGAAATCAACAAAGATATGGAAGTAATAGAATCATGGTCTACATTTTCATCAGATGATGAAAAATCAGTAAGTAAAACTATTCATTCGAATCCTGAGGGCCCCAAGGAGTAATACTTCTAGTTAATCCAAATCTATGTGTAAATAGAAACCTCAGATTTAACAGCCCATCTCCCCAAGTATTTATTTCTGCTTCTCCAACTCTTTCTCTGTATGGAACACTAACTTCAACAGTTTTCTTTTTTCCCAGATATTTCCTAGCACGAATTTTAAACTCTTGGGATAAGGGCATACCGTCGTGTTTTGGTCTAACTCGAATATCATCAAATATTGATTTTTTAAATACCCACATTCCGCTCTGAGAGTCATTAATTCCATACCAATACAGTAGTTTCGCTGTAAAAGAAAGTACCCAATTTCCAAAACTATGCATCCCAGACATACTTCCTTCTTCGGATTTCTTCAATCTGTCGCATGTTATCCAAAGTAATTCTTCATCGATTAACTTCTTGACCAGCTTCGGAACCTCTTCCCCGGGATATGTACAGTCTGCATCCATTGTCACAATTATATCTCCCTTAGCCATTGAAAAACCAGTCTTATATGCCCTTCCATATCCCTTCCTAGGCTCGAGATAAACTGTAGCCCCTTCGGATTCTGCTAATTCTCTAGTGCGATCGGAAGAATTACCATCAATAATCAAGAAGTCTAGCTTTTCACACCAACTTACTACTGTAACATTTACCGGTAGCTTATCAGACATTGGAATTCCGAGCCTAGGGGGTTTTTTCAACCATACTGTAAAAACACTAGTCCCGCTCTATGAAGAATAGCATCTGCAGCCGAAGACGGGGTTCCACTATGCACATTTGTCAATTAGCCGGTGAATATCCAAATAGGTGGGGGGGTTTAGGCACTGCAGCCTACAATCTATCCAAAGCATTAGCATCTAAAGGCCATAAGATTACTGTTATTACAAGAAAAGGTGGTGGTAAATATCCAAAAATTGAGGGTGTAGATGTAATAGAAGTAAAATGGGTAAAAATACCTATGGAATTCACTAGATCGTTTGGTAGAAGAGCCCTAAAATCACTTGAAAAATTACATAAAGATAGTCCTGTTGATATCATTCATTTTCATGCTCCTTTAATCGCTTGGAATAAAAATCAGTTTAGGAAGGCCAATGAGATAGCTCCAATTGTAACTAGCCTACATGGTAGTTGGTTAGGAGAAAGACGTGGACTAATATCTAGTGCAAAATTTGGAGAGCCTGGTACGTGGGGGAATGTGAATGATATTGGAATCAGGATGCTAGCAAATCATTATGCTAAGTTTGAAAATATTGCAATTCAAAATTCTGAAATTTGTGTGGCCAACAGTATAGCAACAAAAAATGATTTCCTTTCAAATTATGAACCTCCTGCAAATTGGAACTGTGAGTCAATATTATGGGGAATTGATGCACAACTATACCGACCAATACATTCCGATTCAGAGGATGACTCAGTTAGGGCAAGTGAAATTAGAAAAAAATATAGTATTTCTTCAGATGCAAATCTAATTCTAGCAGTAGGAAGACTTGCTGCTAGAAAGGGTCATGGCTTTCTAATATCCTCATTCGCAAAATTATTGAAAAAATTACCAAACTCTCATCTGATAATCATAGGTAGAGGAAATCTAAGAAAAAAACTTCTCAGAAAAGTTAAGAAACTCTCCATTCAAGATTCAGTGAGTATTCTAGGTGGTATGTCATTCGAAAAAATCGCCGAATGGTACCGAATTTCAAGTATTATAGTCTACCCATCTTTTTACGAGGGTCAAGGCTTAATTCCTCTAGAATCGATGGCTTCAGGAACTCCATGCCTAGCATTTGATATGCCACCATTAACAGAAATGTTAGATGATGATGTAGGTGGGCTATGTGAGATGGATATCAACTCATTAGCAAATTCAATGTATGAATTACTCTCTACTAAAGATCTTAATGAGTTAGGATCGGCTGGAAGGCATAGAGTACTAGACAAATTCACAATAGAAGGAAATGCCAATGATTTCATTTCCATTTATGAAAAGGTAATTTCTAATACAAAAATCTAGGGAACCATTCATTGACTAAATACTCCTCCGGTGATTATGGATGAGTCCGAACAAGGTCAAACAAACTACAATATTGAACTCAATTCAGCAGCAAATACATTGATTATAGGCTTTTTAACTGTACTTTCACTATATTACCTTAAAGTTATTTTACTCCCTTTATCGGTAGCAGTAATTCTTTACATGTTGATTTTACCTTCTGAAAAATATCTATTTGATAAGATTGGAAATTCTGTGGCAGTATATGTAACTCTGGCATTTTTCACATTCTTTATTGCATATTCAATCTCGAATCTTTTATATTCTGAACTATCTCAATTTATAGATAATGATATACCAGAACTTCAATCTAGATTAGAACAGAAGTTAGATGATCTATCCAATCTCACTGTAAATGGGGTAGAAATAGGTTCTGCAACGAGCCTAATAACTGAATTTGCATCCCCAGATAGAATCAATTCCTTTGTTACATGGATTGCAGGAAATCTTGCTAGTTTATTTTCGAATTCAATTACAGTATTCATTCTCCTAGTCTTTCTAATTTTAGAGGGAGGAACGTTTCCTGATAGATTAAGAGCAGCCAGCCCTTCTTTATATGTAAAAATGGAAAAAATCGTTTCTAATTCAAGTGATGCCGTGAACAATTATATTCTAGTAAGATTCTTTATTAGCGTCGGTCAAGCATCAGTTTGTACAAACTATGGCTAGACCCAGTAACGGCATTAATAATGACTACTCTACTAATCGTGAATTGCTCAATTTTTGCAAGTTTCATCGAACCACAAATAGCAGGAGACAAACTCGGACTCAGCCCAATAGTACTAATTCTAAGTCTGATGGGCTGGGGAGTACTTTGGGGCCCAGTGGGACTAATTACCGGTCCAGTATTGACAGTAGTTGTAAGAATAATGTTAGAAGAAAGCGACAGCCTTCGTCCTTATGGGATAATGCTGGGTAAAAAGGACATCTACTCAGAAGAATAATAATTCGGAAAGATAACTATTAATTTTCCAGTAGAATTGATGCAAATTTCATTATCCAAACAAATATTGTGTAATCCCAAAGTTGAAAATTCTAATTCTTGATTATTTATTTCCCATTTTGCCCCAGTCAAAGTTACAGATTCAGTTTTTTCCATCGAAAAAATTGAAAACTCTGTTCCAGGTTTCATACTAATTCTCAAATCACCATCATCAGGATGATATCTATACGAAATCCTATCCCTATGAATTGCCCTAATTTTACATCCTAGAATTGCCTCATACATTGATGCCCAAATGCCCAAGATATGTTCAGATGATCCACCATCAACTCCTATAATATCAATTTCTTCATATCCTCTTTGTATTAGTAAATCTAGGGACTTAGTTAAGTCACTTTTTGACTGATCATCTAATTTAGTGAACGACACAGTTAATGACTCAGAATCCACTGAATCCATATCCCCTAGTATNNNNCGCCATCTATTCCGAAAATTTTTACATTATCATCTAAAATAGCATTGGTAATTTTTTCTTCTGGTAAATCCCCGTTGCACCACAATATAGCTCTCATATTATCTCCTATCTTGTATCACTTTTCCTTCTGAAAGAAGCTTAATATCATCCAATCTAGCTGTTGGATTTTTCATAACTCCCTTTAAGTTAAATCCCACAGAAACGGACCCTCCTAATGCTATATTATCTCCGAATCCAAAGTATGCAGTGCCCCTTGTCACTTGATCTTCTAATTTATTTCCGATTATTGATGCCCTACTATTCATACCGAATCCGAATTCTGCTAAATTACCAACTAATTCTTTTTTTGTCCCTCTTAGTCCACTTTTTACCATCTCTAAAATAGATCTGAAATCTTCCGCTTCCTTGCCACCATGTATTCTAGTAATTAGTCCTGATTCAATTTCTAAAGTGAGTGGCTCCGAAATTATATTTCCTTCCCAAGAACCGTCAATAACAACTTTTCCATTGGCCGAATTTTCTTTTGGCATTACAAAAATTCTTCCTGCTGGGAGATTACATATCTGCCCGGGTCTGTTACAAATTCCTCCATCTAGAAGTATCCATCTATTACCAGTTTTGAATGAAATATTTGTCCCTCCTTTAGTTGTAACTTTTACATCCCTTCTCCTTCTAAAAATAGAATTCATAGAAGATATTTCTCTCTGTAGTGCTCCAAAGTCTGCCGTCATTCCACCTTTGATCATCATTTCTCTAGTTACCCCGGGCATGGAAACTATTCTCGCTCCATCTTTACTTGCATTGAATCTTGCTCTAGTATGGGTTAATGATTTAACAGTTGCAATTACAATAGCCCTATTTTTACGCATTAATTCTGAAATCGGCGATGGAGGTTCTTTACCAGATCTATTCCCTTCTGGCATCATTACCATCAATATTCTATCCGTAACCTCGGCAGCTGCTTCATAGATTGCCTGTCCTATCTCCGATGTACTAGGGTCTGTTATTACCAAACAATCCTCTTCCCTACGTAACTGCAATGTAGTTCTGATTATGGATCTAGAAGTAGTTAATATCTCATTAGAAATACTGGTACTATTATCCGAGTCCAGATTCATTATTTTTTCACCATTTTTTCAATTAAATTGCAATTGTTACATGCCATTTTCCATTACGGAAATGTGGCATTATTGGGCCACCATGTTCTGCAGATGCTATTATTCCGCTGGGTGAGAATTTATTTATCATTTTTAATGCTTCAGTTAAGTCTTGCCAATCATCAAAAATAATTTCACATCTATATTTGTGTACTACCTCATCTGTCAACCCATCCATAACTTGTACAGTTGAAACCTGTAAATTCGTTTGACAGTCATACCACTTGCCTAACTTGTATCCCATAGTGTCGAGAAAGCATTGTAGTACTAGAAAAAATCGGAACCATGTGCTCTTAAACAATGTCAAGAGACTTACTTCTGTTAGTTATTTCAGCAAATATATCTGCTATAAAATCGTTCAATGGGATATCATTCCTTTGTTTTCCATCTCTAGCTCGTATCGAAACAGTCCTAGTTTTTACTTCCTCATCACCAATTATTGCCATGTAAGCTGGACGCATTTTCCTATGGATTCTTATTTTCTTCCCAATGGTATTATCCGATTCATCCAATTTTACTCTAACTCCGGCAGTTTCTAATAGATTCTTTACTTCCTTTGCATATTGCTTATGTTTTTCAGAAATTGTGATTACTTGAACTTGAATGGGAGATAGCCATGTTGGCAAATTCCCAGCTGTATTCTCCAATAAGAAAGCTGCAAATCTCTCATGAGTACTTAGAGGAGCTCTATGAATAACAAAAACTTCTCCATTCTCAATTCCAGTTTCATCCATGAATGAAAGTTCAAATCTTTCTTTTGCTGCAAAATCTAATTGTATTGTGGCCATACTTTCTTCTCTACCAAGAGCAGTTTTAAACTGAATATCTATTTTAGGTCCATAGAATGCAGCTTCTCCCTTAACCTCTTCATAATCCATATCTAGATTATCGAGAATTTCTCTTAAATAGTTTTGAGTAGATTTCCAATTTTCTGGTTGATCAATGTACTTGTCCTTTTTCTCTTCATCCCACAAAGAAAGTCTTAGATGATAATTATCAAATCCGAAAGTATCATAGTACTCCTTAGCCATTAAAATATTTGACTCTACTTCTGATGCAACTTGATCTAATGTACAATAGATATGAGCATCATTCATTGATAGCATCCTTACTCTTAATAATCCAGCTAATGTTCCTGATAATTCATTCCTGTAAACTGTACCATATTCAGCGATTCTCAATGGTAAATCTCTGTATGATCGTTTTTTGTTTTTGTAAATTCTGTGATGCATAGGACAATTCATCGCTTTGATATAATATTCACCATCATCCATTTCCATTGGAGGATACATCCCATCGGCGTAATGTGGTAAATGCCCACTTGCTTCGAATAACTCCCGCTTGCCAAGTGCGGGAGTTGTTACTCTGACATAACCATATGAATCTTCAGTTTCCAATGCAAATTTTTCAATCTCAGATTTCATTATTTCACCATTTGGAAGCCATACTGGTAGTCCCCTCCCAATCATTTCATCAATCATATACAATTCCATTTCTTTGCCAATCTTCTTGTGATCTCTTTTTACGGCCTCTTGAATTTGCTTCTGTCTTTCTTTCAATTCTTCTTTAGTAGAATAACACATTCCATATATTCTAACTAATGATTCGTTTTCCCTATCTCCTTTCCAATATGCTTGACTCGTACTTGTTAACTTAAACCAACGAAGATAAGATGTATTTGGGACATGTGGCCCCCTACATAAGTCTACAAAATCACCCTGTCTGTAAATTGATGATCCCATTTCATTACCTATTTTTTCATTCATAATCTGAATCTTAAATTTATTATCACTAAATATTTCTCTCAGTGCATTATTATCCATTTCTTCTCTAATAATGGAATGATTTTTTCTGATATGTTCATTCATCCTTTTTTCAATCATTTTTAGACCATCATCACCTATCGGTTCCATGAAGAAATCATAATAGAATCCATTATCAACTGGCGGACCAATAGTAGGCTTGGCGTCTGGAAATAATTCTGTCACAGCTTGAGCAAGTAAATGTGCACAAGAATGTCGAATAATATATGAACCTTCATTGGAATTTCCATAAATCGGCTCTAGATTACAATCATCTTCAACCTCATGAGAAAAATCTCGCTCTTCTCCATCTACTAATCCAGCAATGATGTTTGATTTCTTACCAAATACGTTTCTAACTACTTCTCCGACAGAAATACCTGAATAATATTCATGTTCTTCTGCATTAACTTGAATCCTTATCATGCTCAACGTAGTCACCAATATTCATACTTAAAGAGTCATTATTCAAAATACGTTCGTCCAAAAATCATCATTTGATAGTAATTTGAGTTCCAGCTTTTCCAGCTACCATAGATTCAATATCTTCCAGAGAACCAATCACCGCTCGTTCTCCAGTCCTTCTTACAAAATCACAAGCAGCTTCTACTTTAGGAGCCATAGAACCAACCTCAAATTCCAGTAAATCTAATTTATCAGGAGTAGTATGCTCAATAATCTCAGAATTTTTTTCGCCCCAATCTTTGTATATACCTTTAGTATCCGTTGCTAATATCAAAAGTCGAGCATTTAGTTGTCTAGCTAATAATGCACTGGCTCGATCTTTGTCAATTACTACTTCTACTCCTTCCAAATCACCATCTTTATTGTAAATGGTAGGAATTCCACCACCACCTGCACAAATTACGACAGTTCCATTTTCAAGTAACCAGTGAATAGGCCTGAGCTCAAATATCCTATGCGGTTCTGGTGAAGGGACTACTCTTCTCCACATTTCTCCGTCTTTAGCGATTTCCCAATTATTTTCCTTAGCAAGTAATCGAATCTCATCAATTTCATATCTGGGTCCAATTGGTTTAGTCGGATTAACGAAAGCAGTATCTTCAGGATCTACTTCCACCATGGTAAGAATAGTTGCGAATGGAATCTCGACTGGTAATAGATTTCCTAGCTCCTGCTCAATCATATACCCCAACATTCCTTCAGATTGAGCGCCTAAAATATCAAGAGGATATTCTGATTTTTTTTCATATGATGCGGCTTGTAAAGCTAAGAGTCCAACTTGAGGTCCATTTCCGTGGGTAATAACTAGTTGATTTTCTGATACCAATGGAGCTATAGATTTAGCTGCAATTTTTACATTTTTTCTTTGATTCTCAATTGTCATGTCTTCACCCCTCCTGAGGAGAGCATTACCTCCAAGGGCCACCACCACTCGCATATATCAGCCGGGTGGCATATACCGATAATAATGACCTTCCTTTCCGCTAACATATGACTCGTATCGGAGTACTAGTAAATCCAGACGCAGGTTTGGGTGGTAAGCTAGGTTTGAAGGGTAGTGATGGTCAAGCAGATATTGCAAGATCAATGGGTGCAGAAGACAGATCTGGACCTAGAATGGAAAAAATGCTAATCTACTTCAGTTCTATAGACAGAACAGAAAATATAGAATGGGTAACTAGCGATGGTAGAATGGGGAGTGACTGGTTCCCGAACAATTTTAGGGACAAAGTGGAATCTATTCATTCATCGAAAGGAAAAACCTCTGCTTCTGATACCAGTGACTTAGTAAAACAACTATTAGAATCCAAAATAGATGTTCTAATTTATGGAGGTGGAGATGGCACAACCAGAGACATTGTAAGCAATTTACAGGAAAATAACTGTCCCGAACTACCAATCATCGGTGTCCCATCAGGAGTTAAGATGCATTCAGGATGCTTCGCAACATCTCCCAAAGCTGCAGCTGAAGTACTTTCATCATGGATTAGGGGTGACTTATTAGTGTCTAATACAGAGGTTTTAGATCTCGATGAAGAAAAATATAGACAAGGAAAATGGATAGTTAAACTGTATGCTGAAGCAATGACTCCTAACTCTCCAAAATGGATGCAAGGATCCAAGGAATTAATTCAAACCGACTCCGAGGAAGAGATTATTCAAGGAATTAGTGAACATATTTTTGAGTCCCTAGTCGAAGAAGATAGAATGATTATTTGGGGCTCTGGTGGAACTTTGAGAACTATAGGTAAAATGCTTAATTTCAACCTAACTACACTTGGTATAGATATTACAGTTGGAAAATCCCAAATCGCAACAGATGTAAATGAGCAGCAAATAACTCAACAGATTCAGAGTCACTCTGGAACTATATCATTACTCTTATCACCAATGGGAGGTCAAGGTTTTTTAATAGGAAGGGGAAATTTACAATTATCTCCAAAAGTAATTAGAATGATTGGAATTGAGAATATTATTGGAATTGTTACTCCATCTAAATTGCTTAGTGTTAGAAAACTTAGGATAGATTCAGGGGATGATGAATTAGATATTGAATTCTCAGAACTAAAATACATGAAAGTAATCCAAGGATATAGGACCACTAGGATTTTACCGATAGAAGTTACTTAGATTTTAAGACCGCTAGCAGCCATCAATAATCCTAGAAAAGGAGGGCTGGGCCTACTCGGCCTGGATTTAAATTCAGGATGATATTGAGTCCCTACATAATATGGATGATTTTCCAATTCCATAATTTCGCATCTTTCTCCCGAATCATCTTTCCCCACAAAAATTAATCCTGCATGTTCTATTTTTTCGATTAAATCTGGATTGACTTCATATCTATGCCTGTGGCGCTCATCTACAAATTCAACTCCGCCATATAATTTCTTAATTTTACATTCTCTAAGGAATGGAGTAGGTTTAGAACCTAATCTCATTGTACCGCCCATGTGAGTTTTCGAAATTTCTGGCATGAATATCACTACCGGGTTTTCCGTATCCTTTTCAAATTCGGTAGAGTTAGCATTCTCTAGTGACAATACATTCCTGCAAAACTCAATTGTGGCTACTTGTAATCCCAAACAAACTCCCAGATAAGGAATGCCATTTTTTCTGGCATATTCCGCGGCCTTTATTTTTCCCTCTATTCCCCTTATTCCAAAACCTCCAGGGACTAATATTCCATCAGCCTTTTTCAGTACAGACCATGCAGAATCATATTTTTCAGGATTAGAATTCTTTGTTTCATCATCTAACTCAGAAGACTCTATCCAATCTATAACTAATTTCCTATCAACCCTGAATGATGCATGCTGTAGAGCTTTGATAACACTCAGATAAGCATCAGATAAATCTGTATATTTCCCAGCTAAAGCTATGTGTACTTCTTCCGCACTCTCTAAGAAATCTACATGATTTGCCATTTCTTTCCAATCATCAAGAATTTTTCTTTCTTCAGGTACTTTGAAACCTAGCTTAGAGCCTAGTAAGTTGGTTACTCCTTGACCATCCATCATTATTGGGACTTGGTATATATTTGAAACATCATGTGCAGATATAACTTCATCAGGAGAGACATGACAAAAAGCTGCAATCTTATCTCTAGTATCATCAACCAATGGACTCTTTGATCTACATACCAACATATCAGGATTAATTCCTAATCCCCTAAGATCCTTGACTGTATGTTGAGTAGGTTTAGTTTTCTGTTCACCCACTGGACCCATTACAGGTATTAAACTAACATGTACAAAGCATATATTTTCTTTACCAACTCTAAATTGAAACTGTCTCAGAGCTTCAATGAAAGGTGCACTTTCTATATCTCCTACAGTGCCGCCTAATTCTATTACGCACGCATCAGGACTTTTTCCATTACCGTCACTAGGAATGTGCGAAACTCTTTCTATCCAATTTTGTATTTCATCAGTGACATGTGGGATTACTTGCACAGTCTTCCCGAGATAGTCACCACGTCTTTCTCTTTGTATTACTGAATCATATACTTTCCCAGTAGTAATATCATTATCCTTAGTCAAACTTATATCTAGAAATCTCTCATAATTTCCCAAATCTAAATCGACTTCACCGCCATCATCCAGTACGAAAACCTCTCCATGTTCAAAAGGAGACATTGTACCTGCATCCGTATTCAAATATGGATCAATTTTTACTGCAGTCACTCTTAATCCAGCACTTTTTAACAATACTCCAATACTACTTGCTGTTACTCCTTTCCCTAATCCAGAAAGAACTCCTCCCGTCACTACTACATACTTCATACTATCAACGGGGTTGTAAGCAGTTGCCAAAGGCATATGAATATTGGCTTTAAATTTAACATCTTGAATACTTTAATTTGAAGTATCTATACATTTAGGGTAGAGGTGTGAAATTGTACGAGGGGTCTAAAATTTTAGTGACAGGCGCTCTTGGTCAGATTGGTACTGACTTAACTGAAGCACTAAGAAAAAAATATGGACAGAATAATGTAATCGCCACAGATATTCGAACAATTGAAAACCATCCTTCCGTCAGTGATGGAATATTCCAGAACCTAGATATCATGGAAACTCAAAAATTAATTGAAATTTGTAGGAACAATGATATCGGGATAATTTACCATTTAGCTGCATTACTTTCTGCAGTGGGAGAGAAAAATCCAGAGAAGTGCAGAAAAATCAATATCGACGGAACAATTTCTATTCTCGAAGCAGCAAGATTATGTTCGCTTCGTGTTTTTGCTCCATCATCTATAGCTGTTTTTGGTCCAGATTGTCCTAGTCATGCATCTCAATCATCCCCTCTAAATCCAACAACAGTATATGGTCAAACTAAAGTCATTGGGGAAAAACTAGCCAGAGAATACTGGGAAATTCACGGAGTCGATACTAGGGGTATAAGATATCCCGGGCTTATTTCTTACAAATCACCACCTGGCGGTGGTACAACAGATTATGCTGTAGAAATTTTTCATTCTGCAATTAATCATGGCCAATATGAATTTTTTGTTGAACCAAATACTAGACTACCTATGCTATATATGGATGATGCAATCAGGGCTACTCTGTCATTAATGGATAGTCCATCTGAATCATTAGGAATCTTTAGATCAGGCTTCAATGTGTCAGGAATCACATTCACCGCTCAAGAATTAGCCTCAAAAATAGAGGAAAGAATTGAAGGTTTCAAATATAGTTTTGTACCAGATCATCGACAAAAAATTGCTGATTCATGGCCCGATTCAATAGATGATTCGATATCTCGAAAAGAATGGAAATGGAGTCCACAATTCGATTTAGATTCCATTATTGATGCGATGTTTGAAGGAATTGAGAATACTTAATCTTCTTCAGATTCCCAATCGGGAGTCGTAATATCTGTTTTCGCCCAAAGAATATCATCAATTCTAAGAACACTATTCACAGCCTCAGTGGCCTCAATAATCGATTGTCTGAATACAAGAGATGGTTCAAGAACTCCACTCTTTTCCATATCTTCATTACTCCCATTAAAAATATTTAATCCAATCCAAGGGCCATTTTTAGCTTGTTCAGCTGAAAGGGAAAGAATTGTATCCACAGGATCAAATCCAGAATTTTCTGCCAAAACTCTTGGTACAATTTCTAGTGATGCCGCAAATGCATCAATAGCCAATTGTTCTCTACCTGAATGTTTATTGGCAAAACTCCTGAGTTGTCTGGCAAGATGGACTTGAATTGCCCCGCCACCAGGTAATATCCGAGAATCGTCTGAAAGCTTCGATGCTACTCCAAGTGCATCATCAAATGTTCTCTCGACTTCGTCACGTTTTTCAGGAGAAGTTCCTCGAATCGCAACTGTCATTCCACCATTCTTTACTCCAATAATTGTTGTAAATTTTCCCTCTGAGATAATTTCTTCATATCTCCTAGAATAATTTCCAACATCCGAACTATTTAGCCTCGAAATATCTCTACATATTTTGGCCCCGGTTACCAAACTAAGTAATTCAATATCTTCCCTTTCAAATCTTCTGTAAGCTACAATTCCGGAATTTGTAAGTAGCGAAATAGCCTCATCTGTTATGCCATCTCTAACAATTAATAAATCAATTTCTTCATCAACTAATTTTTTAATTTTTATCTCTAGTTTATCTCTACTTCGTTTATGAAAATCTTCCATTATACCAGGAGAACTAATTTCAATTTCTGTGTCGATTTCTAATTTTTCATTTTCAAATCCACCGTCTAAAATTACAATTCTACCTTCATTTGATTCAGAATTTGAAGATATATCAACTCTGGTTTTAGCAATCATCAGTCCTGGAATTATTTCTGTATCCATCACAGTTCCTTCTTTCAGTTGAAGCCTTTTTACTCTTATTTTCTCAGAATCTCTTGAATTTCCAGAATATTCTAAATTATTTGCAGCTTCAATGGCTAGAAAAGCCAATCTTTCTTTTAGTACAGAATCTACTTTTCCAGATAGTACTGTTCTAATTATATCGTTTCTATGTGTTTCATTCAATTTCCTAGAATGTAATTTTATCTGTTCTAAACATTCATTTAGGGCGAGCTCAAATCCTTGAATAATTATTGTTGGGTGAACGCCTAATTTTATCAAATCTAAAGAATTTTGTAGCATCTCTGAAATTATCAAAATTGTAGTAGTAGTCCCATCTTTAGCCGCTCTATCTTGGGACATTGAAGCACCAATCAATAATTTAGCTGTAGGATGGTCTATCTTTGCTTTCTCTAGAACCGTAACTCCGTCATTAGTGACAGTAACTTCCCCATTTTCACTCACTAGCATCTTATCAAGGCCATTCGGACCAAGTGTAGATCTGACAGCACCTGCTAATGCTGTTGCAGTCTTAATATTGTTAATTAGGGCAGATTTACCCACCAATCTTTCGGTATCATCTAATGCCAAACTCTCTTCAGATTCCACCACAATACTGCCGAAACAAAGTTACGTTTTGAATCCCTTCATAGAATATTCAAAAAATTCATGATATTTCTTCCGTGCTATTCAAATACCTCCTTACGTTCCCACTATACAACCGGCGGTTGACTAG
>LULO01000256.1_pt1 | contig 26536 bp, 19 predicted proteins | sample 728121 | NCBI WGS metagenome assembly LULO01 (sample SAMN03860287, study PRJNA289734) | marine metagenome | biome: seawater column; feature: ocean; material: water; isolation source: Red Sea water column Station 149 - depth 50m | place: Saudi Arabia: Red Sea | collected 2011-10-15 | depth 50 m | reverse complement strand
CATTTAAATATCGACCAGCTCTTCCTGAAATTTGTCCAATTTCTGATATTTTTAGTCTTCTTATTTTTTTTCCATCAAATTTTTTTAAGTTTGAGAAGAAAACATGATCTAAATCCATATTTATTCCCATTCCAATAGCATCAGTAGCAACTAGATAATCGACGTCCCCTGATTGATATAAATTTACTTGAGCATTTCTAGTTTTAGGACTGAGAGATCCCATCACAATTGCTGCACCACCTTTTTGTCTTCTTAATAATTCTGCGATCGCATAAACTTCTTCTGTTGAAAAAGCTATAATTGCGCTTTTTCTCTCAATTCTTGAAATTTTTTTATGTCCTCCAAATGATAGCTTTGATAATCTTTGTTTGTTTATAAATTCAACATCTTCATCAAGCTTTTGAATAATATTTTTAATAGTATTTGAACCCATTAACATTGTTAATTTTTCACCTCTCAGATTTAATAATCTATCTGTAAAAATATGACCTCGCTCATGATCAGAACACATTTGAATTTCATCAATACCTACAAAATCTAAAACTTTATCTACAGGCATTGATTCTACAGTACATAAAAAATACTTAGCATTAAGTGGTATAATGTATTATTTTGTCATAAACTTCTCTCGCAAGAAGTCTCAGGGGAAATCCTATCATTCCAGTGTCAAAAGAAAGCATTGTCTCTATTGCTAAAAAAGTCTTACCAGTATTTGTAGGTCCAAGGACTGCTGTGATCTTATTTTTTGACATATCAACTTTTAGTATGATCTTTTTTTGGCCTACTATATTTTGTTACTCAAAAAGAACAAAAATAGACTAAAACTAGTCCGAATCAGATAGGAAAAAGTTCTCATTTTCAATTTTTATCATCTAAGGTTAGCATAAATTTTACAATATAAATATAAATTTTTAATGCCAAAAAAACTTTGGGAACCGTCTAAAGAACTTATAAAAAATTCAAATTTATTTGCTTATGAGAAATTTATTTCAAAATATTATAAATATAATTTTTCAAGAAGTTATAAAAAGTTGTTAAAATGGAGTGTAAAAAATCCAAAAGATTTTTGGAATTCTATTTGGAACTATTTTGAAATAATTGGAGCAAAAACTGATAAATTTAAACTAACAAAGGACCTTATTAATAGTAAGTTTTTTGTTAATTCAAAATTAAATTTTGCAGAAAATCTTTTAGCTAAAAATTCCAATCAAAAAGCTATCACATTTGTTAGTGAAAATGGTTACAGAGAGCAAAAATCCTGGAAAGAACTTAATATAGATGTAAAAAAAATAATTACATTTTACAAAAAAATAAATATTTCTGAAAAGGATAGGATAGCAGCATATACTCCAAATCAGATAGAAACAGTTGAGTGTTTCTTAGGTGCTAGCGCTATAGGATCAATCTGGAGCTCGTGCTCACCTGATTTTGGTGTACCTGGTGTTATCGAACGTTTTTCCCAAATTAAACCTAAATTACTAGTTATTACTGATAAATATTATTATAACGGAAAGGAAATAAATATTATTGAGAGATTACCTAAAATATTAAAAAAAATAAAAAGTATAAAATCAGTATTAATTTTAAATTACCCTGGAAAAAAATTAAGAAAATTTAACAAAATTAAAAATATAAAAATTTATAATTTTACTGAGATTAAAAAACTTGAAATAAGTAGAAATAAATTAAAAAAATTTGATTTTGACCACGAATTAGCAATTTTATACTCAAGCGGCACTACAGGTAAACCAAAGTGTATTTGCCATAGATCTGGTGGTGTTTTATTGCAACATTTGAAAGAGCATCAATTACATTGCAATATAAAACCAAATGATAATGTATTTTACTTTACAACTTGTGGATGGATGATGTGGAATTGGCTTGTTACAGCCCTAGCATCTAAAGCATCAATATTGCTATTTGATGGTTTTCCTATGCATAAATCTCCAGAGTTATTGTTAAAAATTGCAAATAAGGAGAAAGTTACTCTATTTGGTATAAGTGCGAAATATATTGATCAACTTATTAAACAGAATGTTAAGGTAAAAGAAAAAATAAAACTCAAGTTTTTAAAAACGATTTGTTCTACAGGATCTCCACTTTCTAAAGATGGTTTTGAATTTGTTTATAAAAATATAAAAAAAAATGTTCATTTAGCATCTATTTCTGGAGGAACAGATATTGTCTCCTGTTTTGTAAATGGAAACATTTATTCATCTGTAAATATTGGCGAAATACAAAACAATGGTCTTGGCATGGATACAGCAGTGTTTTCTGAAAAAGGTAAATCAATTTTAAATAAAAAAGGAGAATTAGTTTGCAGAAACTCTTTTCCATCAATGCCTTTAAAATTTTGGAATGATCCTGGAAAAGTTAAATATAAAAAAGCTTATTTTTCAAAATTTAAAAATATTTGGCATCATGGAGATTATGCTGAGAGAAAGAATAATGGGTCTTATATTATTTATGGAAGATCTGATGCAACATTAAACCCAGGCGGTGTTAGACTTGGCACAGCTGAAATTTATTCTGTTGTAGAAAAATTTAAAGAAGTAAAAGAATCTATCGTAGTAGGTCAATCTTGGGATAATGATGTAAGAATAATACTTTTTGTGATATTATCAAAAAATAATAGATTAGATGAAAAATTAATTTCGAAATTAAAAACAACAATTAGATATGAGGCTTCTCCAAGACATGTACCTGCTAAAATAATTGCAGTAAATGATATTCCCAGAACTAAGAATGGTAAAATTGTAGAGGTAGCTGTTAAAAATATAATAGACGGCAACAAAATAAATAATATTGAAGCATTATCCAATCCATCTGCTTTAAATGAATATAAAAATCTTATTGAATTAAAATCGTAATGATCAAAGATACAATCAAAAACTTAAGTTTATCAGCAACACTAAAAATAAATGAAAAATCAAAAGTTATTGAAATTGAAGGAAAAAATATTATTAAGTTTGGATTTGGACAATCACCATTTCCAGTTCCAATTACTATTGTTGAAGAATTAAAAAAAAATGCACATCAGAAAAGTTATTTACCTATCCAAGGATTAGATAAATTAAGAGATTCAATCGCAAAATATGAGTCAAAAAAGAAAAATTATAATTTTGACTCAGATCAAGTCATAATAGGTCCTGGTACCAAAGAGCTTATGTTCTTGATGCATTTAGCATTTGAAGGCGAAGTTTTATTGCCAGCTCCAAGTTGGGTATCTTATAAGCCACAATCAATAATAGCTAAAAATAACTATAATTGGATACAAACATCTGCTGAAAATAATTGGTTTCCTAAAGCTCAAGAAATAGAAAAAATTATTTTGAAAAAACCAGATAAAAAATATCTTTTATTTCTTAATTCTCCAAATAATCCATCAGGACAAGTATGCGAAAATTTAAAAGAAATTTCTTTAATAGTAAAAAAGTATAATATTTTAGTTTTATCAGATGAAATTTATTCTGAATTAACATTTGATGAAAATTATATTTCTATTTTCGAACACTGCCCTGATAATGTCGTAATAAGTAACGGACTTAGTAAATGGTGTGGCGCTGGAGGATGGAGACTTGGGTACTTTATAATACCAAAGAAAAAAATTGAATTACTTAAATCTATGAAAGTTTTAGCAAGTGAAACATTTTCCGCCGTAAGTTCACCAATACAGTTTGCTGCAATATCTGCTTTTAATGCTAACCATGATGAATATATCTTAAAATCAAAAAAAATTCTTAAAGCTGTTGGAGAATACGTATATAGAAATTTAAAATCTAATAATATTATTATGAACAAACCCATGGGTGGCTTTTATTTGATGCCTGAATTTTTGAACAAGAAATTTAATAATTCTTCAATCATGTGTGATGAAATTTTAACTAATTTAAATATTGCTTTACTTCCAGGAAGTGACTTTGGATTTGATGAAAAAAGGATGATTGTTCGTCTAAGTTTTACAGATTTTGACGGCGATATATTTATGAAAAATATTAATGAAAAAACTGATATTAATGATGAGTTAATAAAATTGTACGCCCCTAAGGTTGTAGAAGGAGTAAATAAATTAAAATCTTGGGTTGAAAAATAATAATCAGTTAAAAAATTCCTTAATTAACAATACTTATATTAACTGAATTTACTAGACACTCGTAGTAATAAATAGTTAGATTCGATTTTAAAACTTTAGAGAGGGTATATGAAAAAAATATTATCAACAATATCAAGCTCTCTGATTATTTTTGCTGCTATATTTTCATTCGGATCAATAGCAAAATCAGCAGAGTTTTTTACAATAGGCACAGGAGGACCAACTGGAGTTTATTTTCAGACAGGAAACGCTATTTGTAAAATGTTACACAAATCAGCAATTAGTGCTGAACATGGTAGAAAAAAAGGTATGAAAGATAAAGCTTACAGATGTACCGCTCCTTCAACTGGAGGCTCAAATTATAACATCGGACAAATAAAAGATGGCGAGTTTCAATTTGGTGTAGCACAATCTGACTGGCAATATCATGCTTACAATGGATCAAGCAAATGGGAAGGGAAACAATTCAAAAATTTAAGAGCTGTTTTCTCAGTACATAATGAGCCATTTCAAATCTGGGCTAGAAAAAAAGCAAAAGTCAAAGATTTTATGGGTCTCAAAGGAAAAGTAGTAAACATTGGAAATCCAGGTTCTGGTCAAAGAGGAACTATGGAAGAATTAATGAAAGCTATGGGCGTTGATAACAGTTTCTTTAAATCAGTTACCGAGCTAACATCTTCAGAGCAAGTAAAAGCTCTATGCGATGGTAAAATTGATGCGTTTGGATATTCAGTAGGTTTTCCAAATGGGGCAATGGAACAAGCGGCAACATGTGCGGCTAAAGCAATGCCAATCAATTTAACAGGAGATGTAATTGATGGAATTATTAGTGGAGCTGATTATTATGCATCTGCAACAATTCCAAAAGGTACTTATACTAAACAGAAAAAAGATGTAACTACATTTGGTGTTAAAGCTACTGTAGTAACAAGTATGGATGTTTCTGAGGATTTAGTTTATCAGGTTACAAAAGCTGTTTTTGAAAATTTTGATGATTTTAGAAAACAACATCCAGCTTTCGCTCCTTTAGAGAAAAAAAATATGATAGCTGATGGTTTATCAGCACCACTTCATCCTGGAGCTGTTAAATATTATAAAGAAGCTGGTTTAATGTAATTAAATCTATATAAAAAATTGAGGCCCAATATATCTATTGGGCCTTTTTTTTTATATATTAAGCTGAATGTCAGCAGACATAGATAAAAAAATTGAAAATAAGATTAAAGAAGATCTTTCTCCTACAAGAAACCTAACAGGTTTTCATTTAAAGTTAGTTGCTATTATTGCAATAACCTGGTCTTTATTTCAGCTTTGGTATGCTTCTCCATTTCCATTTTGGTTAAATTTTGGAATGTTTAAAGGTTTACCAGCTAGAGCAATTCATCTTGGCTTTGCACTTTTACTAGCTTTTTTAATATTTCCATATGCAAGGGGTAAAAAAGTAAATTTTATAGATATATTAATTGCAATAACAGGTGCAATTTGTTGTTTATATATTTATGTTTTTTATGATCAATTAGTAGATAGGGGTGGAATATTACTTAAAATAAATCTTTCTGATAATTTTACTATTCCAATTGAGTTAATACTCGGAATAATTGGAATATTAATTCTTCTAGAGGCTACACGCAGAGTAATAGGTGTCCCATTAGTTGTTATTGCAGTTTGTTTTTTGTTATTTTCTTATTTTGGGCAATATGCACCAGACATAATTTCTCATGGTGGATTATCATTAAAAAGGTTAGTTGGTTTTCAATGGTTTGATCAAGAAGCTATTTTCGGAATTCCGATAGGTGTTTCTGTAGATTTCATATTTCTCTTTGTACTTTTTGGAGCACTTTTAGAAACTGCTGGAGGGGGTAAATATTTTTTAGATTTAGCTTTTGCAATGGTTGGAAAAATGCGAGGTGGTCCTGCCAAAGCAGCTATTCTTGGATCTGGTATGACAGGATTAATCTCTGGATCATCAATTGCTAATACAGTTACAACTGGAACATTTACAATTCCAATTATGAAAAAGACTGGTTTTTCCAAAGAAAAAGCGGGTGCAATCGAAGTATCTTCATCAGTTAATGGTCAAATAATGCCTCCTGTTATGGGTGCAGCAGCTTTTGTGATGGCAAGTTTTATCGGTGTTACATATTTTGAAGTTGTCAAACATGCTTTTTTACCAGCTATAATTTCTTACATTGCGCTATTTTATATATCTCACCTTGAAGCGCTTAAATTAAATTTAAAAGGTATGGATGAAAACGATATTCCAAAATTGAAAAAAACATTTTTTGAAGGAATACATTTTTTAGTTCCAATATTTGTTCTTATATATCTACTAGTTTATATGAGGCTTACAGCTTCTTACTCTATTTTTTTTGCAACAATAACTTTAATTATAGTTAATCTTTTAAATAAAATTTTTAAAGAAAAGAACCTTAAGAATGCTTTAATTTATTGGTACAACCAAACTGTTGTTGGTTTTGAAAAGGGTGCTTTGAATATGGTTAGTGTCGGAATAGCAATTGCAACAGCAGGTATTATAGTTGGTGCAGTTGGATCTACAGGTTTGAGTACTAATTTAATAATTGTAATCGAGTCGATTGCAAAAGATAATGTTATTATTCTCTTATTTTTAACTATTATTTTGTGTTTACTATTGGGTATGGGTTTACCAACTACGGCAAACTACGTTGTTGTAGCATCTCTAATGGCAACTGTTCTTGTGGATGTTGGAAATGCATCAGGATTTATTTTTCCTTTAATTGCGGTTCATTTATTCGTGTTCTATTTTGGCCTAATGGCAGACGTAACACCTCCAGTTGGCTTAGCATCTTACGCAGCTGCTGCTATTTCTGGTGGAGACCCATTAAGAACAGGAGCCCAGGCATTTTGGTATAGTCTGAGAACTGGAATACTTCCTATTGTATTCTTATTTAACAGTGAGTTATTATTAATTGGTATTGAAAGCATATGGCATGGCTTAATGGTCATAGCAACCTCATTGATTGGGATTTTAGTATTTACTTCTGCTACTCAGGGATGGTTTATAAATAAACTGAGATGGTACGAAATTATTATCTTTTTAATAATTTCAATTTCATTATTATCTCCAGAATTTATTCTAAATAAATTTTACCCAAAATATAACTATTTAAGTATTGAAGAAATAAACAAAAAACAGTTTGATTATAATAAAGAGATAAGAATTAAAATTACTAGACTTACAGAGTACGGCGAAAGATATAAATTATTTGTAATTGAAAAAAATAGTTTTGATGAAAATTTCAGTTTAGATGATTATGGAATGAGCTTAGTTGTAGAAGATAATAAAACCATAATTGATACTTTAAAATGGAATGGAATTGCAAAAAAATCTGGTTTAGATATGGGAGATATTATTAATGAATTTAAAATTGAAAATCAGAATAGACCAAAAAAAGAAATAGTTTATCCTATTGCTCTTATTCTTTTATCAATCTTTGGTTATTTAAATATAAGAAGAAGAATTTAGCTTAGACCTGCATGGGGTAACTTACGTTGAAGTATTTTCCAAATACCTGTAGCAGATGCAATTATTTTACCTTTACATTCTAAATAGCACTCTAAAAAAACCATGCTTTTTGTTTTTTTTTTAATTTTTACATATCCAAAAATTTCATCACCAATAGTTGAAGGTCCGATAAAGTTAATATTAAGTGTTATAGTTACACAAGGCTGATTACCCGAAATTCTATGGGCTCCAGATCCACACCCGGTATCTATGATCGATGCTATATACCCACCATGAGTTATGCCAGCTCTGTTAAGATGGTTTTTTTTTATTTTAGTTTTAAATTCATATTTAGTTTTTGAGATATCTCTTAGTAGCAAACCACCATTGTGTCTCATGAAACCTTTTTTAACGCTAATTTGTTTAAATTTTTTCATTAAATTATTAAAGTTATTAAAAATAATATTATTAACACTATTACAAAAAAATAAATTACAGATTTTTGTAAAGATATTTTCATTTTTCCTTCTTTTTGGTGCGCCTGCTAGGAGTCGAACCCAGAACCTCCTGGTCCGTAGCCAAGCGCTCTATCCAATTGAGCTACAGGCGCTAAATTTAATCTATTCTTTTAACATTTATTATTAATTTTACTAAATTTTAATAATGGTCAAAAATATACATCTATTAAAAGTAAATAATATATATATATACAAATAGCGAAATGAGTGAAAAATTACTAGTTCCAGATATTGGAGATTTTGAAGAAGTAGAAATCATAGAAATTCTTGTAAAAGAAGGAGATAAAATCTCTAAAAATGACCCTGTAATAACTTTAGAAAGTGATAAATCAAGTGTTGAAGTACCATCTGCTTTTGAGGGTGTTGTAGATAGTATTAACATAAAGATTGGTGATAAAGTTTCTAAAGGAGATTTGATACTAACATTATCCTCTGAGAATGGAACTCAGCAAAAACAAGAAACTATTGAAAAGATACCACCTGCAACGGAAAAAATAATTGCCGAAGCGGAAAATTCTAATGGATATAATAATTCTGAATTAGACACGAGTGTACATAAAGAGATCAAAGTAGAAAATACACAAGTAGAAGAACATAATGAAAGATTAGAAATAGTTGAAAATAATAATGATATTGATCCTCAAGAGACAAAAGAATGGTTAGAATCTTTGTCTGCTGTAGTACATTCCGAAGGACCTGAGAGAGCTCATTTTTTAATTAAACAATTAATTGATCAGGCATATAAAGAGGGATCAAATATACCCTACACCCAAAATACACCATACATAAACACTATACCAGCAGATGAAGAGATAAAATCTCCAGGCGATCAAAATATCGAAAGAAAAATCAGAGCACTAATTCGATGGAATTCAGCAGTGATGGTTGTCAGAGCAAACATGAGAGATCCTTCATTAGGAGGTCACATTGGGACATTTGCTTCAGCAGCAACTCTTTATGATATAGGAATGAATCATTTTTGGAGAGCTAAAAGCAATAAATTTGGTGGAGATTTAATTTATTTCCAAGGACATTCAGCGCCAGGTATTTACGCTAGAGCTTTTTTGGAAGGAAGACTTGACGAGAAGCAATTAGATAGATTCAGACAGGAAGTTTACCCAGGAGGTTTGTCATCTTATCCTCATCCATGGCTGATGCCTAAGTTTTGGCAGTTTCCAACTGTTTCCATGGGTCTTGGACCAATGATGGCAACCTATCAGGCAAGATTTATGAAATATCTTATTAATAGAAAATTAATAAAAGATGAGAATAGAAAAGTTTGGTCTTTCTTAGGAGATGGTGAAATAGACGAGCCAGAAGCTCTAGGATCTATTGGTTTAGCAGCAAGAGAAAAGTTAGATAACTTGATTTATGTTGTGAACTGCAACCTACAAAGATTAGATGGTCCAGTAAGAGGCAATGGTAAAATTATTCAAGAATTAGAAGGAATTTTTAGAGGAGCTGGATGGAATGTAATAAAAGTCATTTGGGGATCATATTGGGATCCTTTACTCGCAAATGATAAATCAGGTTTACTTGTAAAAAGAATGAACGAAGCAGTTGATGGAGAATACCAAGCCTTTAAAGCAAAAGGTGGTTTATATGTTAGAGATAACTTCTTTGGGAAATACCCTGAACTTAAAAATCTAGTTGCAAGTTATACAGATAGCGATATTTGGAAATTAAATAGAGGCGGTCACGACCCGCATAAAGTTTATGCTGCTTATCATAAAGCTATTAATACAAAAGACAGACCAACAGTCATATTAGCTAAAACAATTAAAGGATACGGTATGGGAAAATCTGGTGAAAGTATAAATACAACCCATCAGCAAAAAAAATTAGGTGTAGATGATTTGCTATATTATAGAGATAGATTTGATGTTCCATTAACAGATGAACAAGTCAAAAATATAGAATACTTTAGACCTGATGAAAATTCAGAGGAAATAAAATACTTAAAAAAAAGAAGATTGGCTTTAGGAGGATATATTCCTGAGAGATCGTCTTTTTCGAAACCAATCAAAACACCAAGTAATGATATTTTTGACTTTATGAAAAAATCAACTGGTGAAAAAGAAATGTCAACTACTATGGCACTTGTTAGGATGTTGACGAATTTGCTAAGAGATAAAAATGTTGCTCCAAGACTTGTTCCAATAATCCCTGATGAAGCAAGAACATTTGGTATGGAAGGTTTTTTCCAAAAAATAGGTATATATGCGCATGAAGGTCAAAAATATGAGCCAGAGGACTCAGCTCAATTAAGCTCTTACAAGGAAGAGAAAAGTGGATCCATGGCATCATGGATATCTGCAGGAACATCGTATTCAAATCACGATATTGAAATGATACCAATTTATCTTTTTTACTCTATGTTTGGTTTTCAAAGAACTGGAGATTTTGCGTGGGCAGCTGGAGATAGTCAAACAAGAGGATTTCTAATTGGAGCTACAGCTGGAAGAACAACTTTGGCTGGAGAAGGTCTTCAACACCAAGATGGTCACAGTCATTTATTAGCATCAACAATTCCAAATTGTGTTTCTTATGATCCAACCTTTCATTATGAATTAGCTACAATTTTTAAAGAAGGTTTAAGAAGAATGCATGAAAAACATGAAAATATTTTTTACTACATTACAACAATGAATGAAAATTATTCTCATCCAGAGATGCCCAAAGATTGTGAAGAAGGCATATTAAAAGGGATGTATAAAATAAAAGATTTCAGCAAGAATAAAAAAAATAAGATTCAATTATTGGGTTCAGGAACAATTTTAAGAGAGATGATTGAAGCAGCAGAAATTTTACAAAATGAATATCAAGTTGATAGTGAAGTATGGAGTGTTACCAGTTTTAATGAATTAAGAAGAGATGGACTTGAAACAGAAAGGTATAATTTGCTTAATCCAGGAGGAGAGAAAAAAATCTCTTACGTTGAAAAATGCCTTGGAAAAACCGAAGGTCCTATTTTAGCAGCTTCAGATTACATGAGAATGAATTCTGACCAAATTAGACCTTACATAAATAAAAGTTTTTATTCATTGGGTACAGATGGATTTGGTAGAAGTGATACAAGAAAAAATCTAAGAAAATTTTTTGAAGTCGATAAAGAGCATATAGTTGCATATGGCTTAAGTATTTTATCTAATGAACAATTAATTGCTTCTAAACATGCGGTAGATGCAATTAAAAAATATAAAATTGATAAAGATAAGCCTATGCCCACAAAATTATAATGAGCGAGAAAGAAGTATTAGTTCCAAACATTGGTGATTTTAAAGATGTTGAAGTAATTGAGGTATTAATAGAGGCAGGATCAAATATTAATAAAGATGATCCGATAATTACAATAGAAAGCGATAAATCAAGTGTTGAGATCCCAAGCCCATACTCAGGTAGTGTTAAAAAAGTTAATTTAAAAGTTGGTGATAAGGTTTCAGAGGGTTCATCAATACTAATAATTGGTTCAGAAGAAGAAAAACCAGATGAGCAAATTGAAGAAGAGGTCAAAGAGATTAAAGAAGAAACTATTATACAAAAACCACCCGAAAAAGTAATTTCAAAACCAAAAGAAATATTAAAAAATAATAGAGTTAGTGTATTCAAATCAAGCAAAGCACTTGCTAGCCCAAAAACTAGAAAATTTGCAAGAGAACTTGGTGTTGATATTAATAATGTTACTGGATCACAAAGATCAGGAAGAATTATAGAGGAGGATATAAAAAAATTCGTATCTTCTAATTTTAATAAACCTCAAGAAGAAAAGAAGGCTCCATCTATAAAGCCCTCAGAATATGATCACGCTGATTTTGGAGATGTAGAAATTCAAGATATACCAAGAATTAAAAGAATTGCTGCTCCACATTTATCAAATTCTTGGCAAACAATACCGCATGTTACTAGTTGTGATGAAGCAGATATCACTGAGTTAGAAGAATTTAGACAAAATTTGACTGATACTTTTACTGGAGAAAAAAAGAAAATTACTCCATTGGCATTTATTATAAAGGCAGTTGTGGAAGCTTTGAAAGTTTTTCCAAGATTTAATAGTTCTATTGACAATATTGAAAATGGAAAAATAACATTAAAAAAATACTTCCATGTAGGAATTGCAGTTGATACTCCCAATGGTTTAATGGTGCCAAAAATAAGAAATGCTAATCAAAAGAATATAGATCAAATAAGCAAGGATCTAAAAAAAGTTAGTGATGATTGCCGAAATTTGAAGATAGATAAAAAAGAGTTTTATGGAGGATCCATAACTATAACAAGCCTAGGTGGCATTGGAGGAACTTATTTTACTCCTATAATAAATTATCCTGAGGTTGCTATTTTAGGAATTGGAAGGACTTATATTAAACCTGTTTATATTGATGGACAATTTAAACCTAGAACAATGTTGCCTTTATCTCTCTCTTACGATCATAGAATTATTGACGGTGCTGAGGGTTCAAGATTTAATAATGAATTAAAAAATAACCTTGGTAAAAACTTTGCCTACAAATTAGCTAAGCAATGATTAAAAATTTTAAACTTTTAAATAATAAAACTGTATTTTACTTTAATGACAATAAGTTTGAAACATTTCCTAATATTTGGTTAAGAGATCATATTAAAAATAAAGAAAACTGGGATTTTAAAACCAATCAAAGAATAACTTATACCGCAAATTTAGACATTAATATCAAAGTTAAAAAAGCAAAATTATTAAAAAAAGGGAAATTCATTGAAATATTATGGTCTGATGAAAATAAACCAACCAAATATTCATATGAATTTTTAAAAAAAAATTCTTTAAAAAAAGAAGAAACTAAAAGTGATACTCAATTTTGGAAAGATAAAGACATAAAAAATCAAATTTTCATTAATTATAAGCAATTACAAACTAAAGTTGGATTTAAAAATTTATTAAAAAAAATCCACATATATGGTTTTGCAGTCGTAAGAAATTGTTCAAAGAATTTAAACTCTGTTGAATATATAGCTAAAAAAATAGGTTATGTCAGAAATTCAATTTTTGGAGGATTGTGGACTTTTGAATCAAATAATAAAAAAGCAGACAGTGCATATTCAAACCAAGAACTGAGACCACATACAGACTCTACATATAGTAATGATGCTCCGGGTTTACAATTACTGCTTTGTTGTAAGTATGATGCTAAAGGTGGAGATTCTATAATGGTAGATGGATTTAAATTGGCAAATGAAATCAAACAAAAATATAAAAAACATTTTAAAACTTTAACAAATACAAAAGTTAAAGGTTCTTATATTGGTGATGGTGTTCGCCTTGAAGCAAAAAGACCAATAATAAAATTAAATGAAAAAAATAATTTTGATCAAATTAGTTTTAACAATTACGATAGAGCACCTTTTAGAGAAAATAATCAGAAAACAATTAATTTTTATAAAGCAATTAAAGTATTTGATACGATGGCAAACCAAAAGCAATATCAGTGGAGGCATATTTTAAAACCTGGTGAATTACTAATTTTTAATAATTGGAGAGTAATGCATGGTAGAGGTGCATTTTCAGGTATAAGAAAAATGGCTGGTTGCTATATCAATAAAGAAGATTTTGATAGCTGTTGTAGAATGAATAATATTATCTAAATTTAATTAAATTAATGTCCAAAACTACATCGCTTATATGCGCTTTGATAACAACATTTATTTGGGGCACTGCTTTCATTGCTCAAGACACAGGCATGGACAATATTGGTCCATTAACATTCAATGCATCTAGATTTTTTGTTGGTTTTCTTACAGTCCTACCCATTGCTTTAATTTTAGAAAGAAAAAAAATTAATTATGAAATCAATTCTAATAAAAAATTATTTTTAAAATATTTATTTTTAATGGGTATATCATTATTTTTGGGCACCTACTTGCAGCAAGCCGCATTACAATACACGAATATAGCTAATGCAGCTTTTTTCACAGTTTTTTACGTACCATTAGTCCCAATTTTATTATTTTTTATTTATTCTATTAAAGTCCATTGGAGTCTTTGGCCTTCAATAGGTTTATGTATAATAGGTGTTTACCTATTAAGTGATTTTTCAAACTCAGAAATTATGATAGGTGATGCTTTAGTTATTCTATGCTCACTATTTTGGGCTTTACATATAATTTTCGCTGGAAAATTTATGGAGAAGTTTAATATACCAATTTTTTATGCAGCATTACAAGCAGCTCTTGTTTTTGGTTTATCTCTTATATTTGCTTTTATTTTAGAGGAAGTAGTTATTACAAAAATTTTAACTGAGTATAGTTCAATATTATATGCAGGCGTCTTATCTGGAGGAATTGCTTTTACTTTACAAATGTTTGCACAAAAAAATATTGAAGAAGCTCCAGCAGCAATAATTTACTCTCTTGAAGGTGTCTTTGCAACAATTGCTGGATGGATTATTTTAAGTCAAGTTCTTAACATAAATAATATTATAGGATGTGTATTAATTCTTATTGCTGTAATATTTTCTCAAATTGCTCCAACGTCCAAAAAATCATAAGTAAATAATAGAAAAAAGAATAATACTTAAAACTATTCTATAAATAACAAAAAAACTCAAACTAAACATTTTAACATAAATAAGAAAATATTTAATTGTAAAATAAGAAAATAAAAATGAAGCTGAAGTAGAAAAAATAAATATAGCATCAAAATTTATTTGATCATCAATAACATCTTTAAATCCCAAAACACTTGCACCTGCTAAAGCTGGAATAGACAAATAAAAAGCTATCTTTGATGATTCAACTCTGTCAAATTTTAAAAATCTTGAAGCTGTAATTACTATACCTGATCTACTGACTCCTGGAATAATAGCTAAAATCTGAAATAACCCTATTATAATAATACTTTTAATATTTAATTCTGAAGAAATTTTATTTTTCAATTCAAACTTATCTGAAAAGTATAATAAAATTCCAAAAATCAAAGTTGTCCAAGCGACAACTTTTAAGTTTCTAAATTGATCAATTAAATTTGTGGAGTAAAAAATATAACCAACAATAACTAATGGTATAGACCCAAGAATTATTAGTAGAAATATATTTTTATTATTAATGATATTTATTAACTCTTTTCTAAAAAATAAAATAATTGCTAACAAAGAACCTAAATGCAGACTAATATCTAATTGTAGGTTGCTAACATTGAAGTCACTCAATCTTGATATAATTAAAAGATGTGCAGACGAGCTAACTGGAATAAACTCAGATATTCCTTGAATAATTGATAAAATTAGCGTCTCTACATATTTTGAAATCATTAGATCCAATACTTCATAATGAAATTGTAACCAAATTAAAGCAATTACATATTTGCATATCATCTATGCATAATAAGAAAAAACCGCTGATTTACTTAAGTTTTGTGAAATATTAGTCAATATTTATGACCTTGTAATTGTTTATTATTAAATTTTTATCGTATATACAGCGTCCACCATGTCAGAAAAAATGCTTAAGTTTGTTGATATAGGTCAACAAAATCCACCTAAAAGAGATATATCCGAGCGAAAAGAGGATTTTGATGAAATATATCAAGAATTTCTAAAAGATAGAGCTGTTCAGCAGTCAAGCAGATGTTCCCAATGTGGAGTACCATTTTGCCAAGTTCATTGTCCATTAAGTAACAATATACCAGATTGGCTTAAACTAACTGCTGAGGGAAGATATGAGGAAGCTTATCAATTATCACAAAGCACAAACAACATGCCAGAAGTTTGTGGAAGAATTTGCCCCCAGGATAGGCTGTGTGAAGGAAATTGTGTAATAGAGCAATCGGGTCATGGAACAGTAACTATTGGATCAATAGAAAAATATATCACAGAGAAAGCTTGGGAAAATGGTTGGGTTAAACCAATAGAAATAAATAGTGAAAAAAATGAGAGTGTAGGAATTATAGGTTCTGGTCCTGCTGGACTTGCTTGTGGAGAACAACTCAGAAAAAAAGGATACAAGGTAACTATATATGATCGTTATGACAGAGCTGGAGGGCTACTAATATATGGTATCCCAGGATTTAAATTAGAAAAGCATGTTGTTCAAAGAAGAATAAAACTTTTGGAAGAAAGCGGAATAAAATTTGTCTTAAACTTTGAAGTTGGAAAAGATTCCAGCTTGACGGAGTTAAGAGAAAAACATGATGCAATTTTAATAGCTACAGGAGTTTATAAAGCTAGAGAAGTTAATCTACCTGGTAACGATTTGAGTAATATTTTCCCTGCCATGGAATTTTTGACAGCATCAAATAAAAAAGGACTAGGTGATAAAGTTGAGTTGTTTGATAACGGAACTTTAAATGCTGAAGGCAAAGATGTTGTAGTAATTGGAGGTGGCGATACAGCAATGGACTGCTTAAGGACTTCAGTGAGACAGAATGCTAAATCTGTAAAATGTTTATATAGAAGAGATAGAGAAAATATGCCAGGATCAGCAAGAGAAGTTGGCAATGCAGAAGAAGAAGGTGTTGAATTCATTTGGTTAACAAGCCCTAAAGAGTTTAAGGGAACAAATAAAATTGAAAGTGTAGTTGTTAATAAAATGAAATTGGGTGAGCCAGATGATAGCGGTAGAAGAAAACCAGTTGTTGAAGAAAATTCAGATTTTGAAATTAAAGCTGATCTTGTAATCAAAGCACTTGGATTTGATCCAGAAGATCTTCCAAAATTATTTAATGAAGAAAAATTACAAGTATCAAGATGGGGAACAATAAAAGCGGATTTTGATACAATGGAAACTAGTATAGAGGGAGTTTTTGCAGCCGGAGATATAGTTCGTGGAGCATCTTTAGTGGTTTGGGGTATAAAAGACGGAAGAGATGCCGCAACATCAATTGATAATTATTTACAAAGTAAACAAAAACTTAGAGTTGCTTAATGAAGTTAAGAAATAAAAATTTAAAAATTTTAAAAAGTAATCATGTTTACTCGGAAGAAATGGAACATGATGCATGTGGTGTAGGTTTAGTAGCATCCACCGAAGGTCTAAAATCAAGAAAAGTCGTAGAATATGGAATCGATGCCTTAAAAGCTGTTTGGCATAGGGGTGCAATCGATGCAGACGGAAAAACTGGAGATGGTGCTGGAATCCATATTGAAATTCCTAAAGATTTCTTTGAGGAAAAAATTGAAGTCACTGGTCATAAACATGATAATTCTGAACTATGTGTGGGTATGATTTTCTTACCAAGAAATGATTATAGCGCTCAAGAGCAATGTAGAACTATTGTTGAAAGTGAACTAACAAAGAGAAATTTTAGTATCTATGGCTGGAGACAAGTTCCTGTTGATCCCTCTGTCTTAGGAGAAAAAGCTGAACAAACAAGACCTGAAATTACTCAAGTATTGTTCACATACAATGACAAAAAAGTTGTCAATAAATCTCTGGAACAAAAATTGTATGAAACTAGAAGAGTAATTGAAAAAGAAGCTCTCAATAATCAATTAAATAATTTTTATATATGTTCATTTAGTTCTAAATCTATCATTTATAAAGGAATGTTTTTAGCAGAAGCTTTGTCAGATTTTTATACTGACTTAAAAGATGAAAGATTTATATCTAGGTATGCAATATTTCACCAAAGATTTTCAACCAATACTGCGCCTAGTTGGGACTTAGCTCAACCGTTTAGATCTATAGCGCATAATGGTGAAATAAATACCCTTAAAGGAAATGTTAATTGGATGAAGGTTCACGAAGAAGAGATGTTTAGTCCAGTTTTCGAAGATATAGAGAATCTTAAGCCTGTAATACCAGCTGGAAATTCTGACTCTGCATCATTAGATAATGTTTTTGAGTTATTAAATATTTCTGGACAGCCTGCTCCTCTAGCAAAATTAATGTTAATACCAGACGCTTGGTCAAAAAAAAATAAGGTATTAAAAAAAGATCATCAACAACTATTCAATTTTTTAAATAGTACCATGGAGCCTTGGGATGGGCCAGCTGCTATAGCTGCAACAGATAATGAATGGGTAATTGTTGCAACCGACAGAAATGGATTAAGACCACTTAGATATACAGTGACAAGAGACAAACTTCTTTTTGCAGGAAGTGAAACAGGAATGATAGATTTAAATGAGAAAAAAATTGTATCTAAAGGAAGATTAGGACCTGGAGAAATATTAGGAGTAAGAATAGAAAAAGGCAAAGTATATTCAAACGATGAAATAAAAAACTACCTTTCAAAAGAATATAAGCATTACAACAATCAGATTATTGATCTTGATAAAAAATTAGAGGCAGAAACTGAAAAAGTAGAGCTAGAAGGCCAAAGTTTGAGGAATTTTCAACATTGTTTTGGATATAGCATAGAAGATTTAGAATTAATTCTTCATCCAATGGCAGAAGATGCTAAAGAAGCAACAGGCTCAATGGGTGATGACACGCCTTTAGCAGTTTTATCTGACAAATATAGACCACTATATCATTACTTTAGACAAAACTTTAGTCAGGTTACAAATCCACCAATTGACTCTCTAAGAGAAAATAAAGTTATGAGTTTAAAGACAAGATTTGGAAATCTTGGTAATATTTTAGATTTTAGTAAATTAACTAAAGACAATATTTATGTCTTAAATAGTCCGATATTATCAAATGCACAATTTGAAAAATTTTTGAAATTCTTTGGAAATAATAATAAAGTTTTAGATTGTACATTCAGCAAAGATGATGATTTAGAGACATCAATAAATTTACTCAAAGTTAAATCTGAACAAGCTGTTAGAGAGGGAATTAAACAAATAATATTATCAGATAAAAATATTTCAGAAAATAGAATGCCAATGCCGATGCTTTTATGTATAGGGGCAATAAATACACATTTAGTTAAATTAGGTTTAAGAGGTTATGTTTCTATTAATGTTCAAACTGGAGATGCTTTAGATACTCACTCTTTTGCAACATTAATTGGTGTTGGTGCTACTACAGTGAACCCTTATTTAGCTTTTGATAGCTTATATCAAAGACATTCTAAGAAATTATTTGGAAATTTCACTTTTGATGAATGTGTTTCAAGATATATTAAATCAGTCAATCTCGGTCTTCTTAAAATAATGTCTAAAATGGGAATTTCTGTTTTAAGTTCTTATAGAGGCGGATGTAATTTTGAAACTGTGGGACTAAGCAGAACAATTGTGAAAGATTACTTTCCTGGGATGTTATCAAAGATTTCTGGAATTGGTTTAAAAGGAATAGAAAAGAAAATCAGAACTATACACAAAGAAGCATTTTTCAATAATTCAAATATTTTACCTATTGGAGGTATTTACAGATATAGAAAAAATGGTGAAACACATCAGTATCAAGGCAAACTAATTCATTTACTGCAAACTGCGGTTGGACAAGGATCTTATGAAATATATAAAAAATACACAAAAGGTATTTATAATCTAAATCCAATAAGTTTAAGAGATTTAGTAGATTTTAAATCTAAAAATCCCATCGATATATCTAATGTTGAGCCTGCATCTAATATATTAAAAAGATTTGGAAGTGGAAGTATGTCTCATGGAGCTTTATCTAAAGAAGCACATGAAACTCTTGCTGTTGGTATGAACAGAATTAAAGGCGCATCTTGTAGTGGTGAAGGTGGAGAAGATGAAAAAAGATTTAAGATTATGGAGAATGGAGATAGTGCAAATTCAAGGGTTAAACAAATTGCATCAGCTAGATTTGGAGTAACCATTAATTACTTAAATAATTGTAATGAGATTGAAATCAAAATTGCACAGGGTGCTAAACCAGGTGAAGGTGGACAATTACCAGGTTTTAAAGTTACGGATGAAATTGCGAGATTGAGACACTCAACGCCAGGAGTTACTTTAATATCCCCTCCACCACATCATGATATTTACTCAATAGAAGATCTAGCTCAATTAATTTATGATTTAAAACAAATAAATCCTAAGGCTAGGGTTGGAGTTAAATTAGTTGCTTCATCAGGAATTGGAACGATAGCTGCTGGAGTTGCAAAAGCTAAAGCAGACATAATTTTAATCTCAGGGCACTCAGGAGGTACAGGAGCCACTCCACAGACAAGCGTTAAATATGTTGGAGTTCCTTGGGAGATGGGATTAACAGAAGCAAATCAGGTATTGACTTTAAATAACTTGAGACATCAAGTGACGCTTAGAACTGACGGTGGAATAAAAACAGGAAGAGATGTTGTAATTGCAGCCATGATGGGAGCAGAAGAATTTGGCGTAGCAACAACTGCTTTAGTCGCAATGGGATGTATAATGGTCAGACAATGTCATTCAAATACATGTCCAGTGGGTGTTTGCACACAAGATGATAAATTAAGAGAGAAATTTACAGGAACTCCTGAAAAAGTAGTGAACCTTTTTACATTTATAGCAGAGGAAGTAAGAGAAATACTTGCTGATCTTGGTTTCAAATCTTTAAATGAAGTAATTGGAAGAACTGACTTACTAAGGCAAGTAAGCAAAGGATCACCAAACTTGGATGATCTAGACTTAAATCCTCTTTTTGTTCAGGCAGATCCTGGAAAAAATAAAAGATATTGTGAGAAACCTGAAATTAATTCTGTTCCAGATACTTTAGATCAAAAATTATGGCCAGAAATAGAAGACAAAATAGATAAAAAAGAAAAAATAAATCAAGAATTTGAAATTCAAAATACTGATAGAGCAGTTGGTACTAGAATTTCTTATCATTTGTACAAAAAATTTGGAAATAACAATCTTGATGAAAATTCGATCGAATTAAATTTTAAAGGTTCAGCAGGCCAATCCTTTGGTGCTTTTGCTATTAAAGGATTAAAACTAATTTTAAAAGGGGATGCAAATGATTATGTTGCTAAAGGATTATCAGGTGGAACTATTGTGATTAAATTACAAGATGAAAGCAACCTTGTTTCAAATGAAAATACTATTATTGGAAATACTGTTTTGTATGGAGCTACTTCAGGAAAATTATTAGCTGCAGGACAAGCAGGAGAGAGATTTGCTGTTAGAAATTCAGGTGCAACTGCAGTAGTAGAAGGTTGTGATTCAAATGGTTGTGAATACATGACAGGCGGAAACATTATTATATTAGGAGATATTGGTGATAATTTTGGGGCTGGCATGACAGGAGGTATGGCATTTATTTATGACCCTGAAAATCAATTTGATAAAAAAGTAAATCCTGAAAGTGTAGTTTGGCAAACTCCAGAAACTAAATTTTGGATTGAGCATCTAAGGAAATTAATTCAAGAGCATGCGATAGAAACAAATTCAACAATCTCGAAAAAAATTGTTGAGAATTTTGAAAATGAAATAAATAATTTCGTCCAAGTTTGTCCAAAAGAAATGTTAGATAAGTTAGAAAATCCTATATCAAATAAAAAATTAGTCGGTCAAGCTAGTTAGTATTTTTAATAATATTATCTAACTCTTTACAAATAATATTTAGATTTTTTTTTGAAGAGAGACTATGGTCACCCTTCTTAATTATATTTAATTTTTTTTTTGCTTTGCTGAAGATTTTTAAAACTTCTCTTGAGTATTTAATTGGTACAACTTCATCTTTTTGACCATGGACCATAGTAACAGGTATTTTCATTGGAATTTTAACATTCAAAACTTTATTTTGTTTTTTTCTTCCATCTTTAATTAATTGATTAGTTATGAGATACTCATACCCACCATTTTTAATTTTGCTAATACCTTTTTTGATAATTTCACTCTTTGTCTTTTTTGAAAATTTTTTCCACATTATTCTTGTTAAAAATTCTGGAGCAGAGCCAATTCCCATAAAGCCTTTAATCTGTTTCTTAATTGATTTAAATAATAATAAAGAAATCCAAGCACCCATACTAGAACCTATTAAAATTATATCATTTTTTTTAACTATATTCTTAATAGTCTGTTTTGCATCATTTGCCCAAGTGGAAATATTCCCTTTTGTAAATTCACCTGAAGATTTTCCGTATCCAGAATATTCTAGTGCCAAAAAACCCAATTTATTTTTTTTAGCATAGTTTAAAAATCTTTTAGGTTTATCTCCTTCTATATCGGATGCAAAACCTGGTAAAAATATAATATAAAGATTTTTCTTATAATAATTGCTTATATATCTTAGTTTTTTTGTTTTAGAAATTTTTAGAAATTTAAATTTTTTCATATAAAGTATTAAAATTGATTTGAAATATTATAACTCTACCATATGCATCCAAAATTGAAAGTTCTGCAAGTTATACCAAAACTTGGATACGGTGGCGCAGAAACAGGTTGTTATGATATCGCACACTATCTACATGAAAATGATTGTAAATCTTTTTTAATTTGCAACGGTGGTGAATTAACAAAGTTTATAGATAAAAAAAAAGTTAAATATATAAGGTTACCTGTTAATTCCAAAAACCCCATTTTGGTTTTTTTTAATTCAATAATTATTTCTTTAATAATTTTATTTTATGGAATTAATATTGTACACGCGAGAAGTAGAGCACCCGCATGGTCTTGTTTGCTAGCTACCAAAATCACACGACGTAAATTTGTAACTACATTTCATGGAACATATAATTTTAAAAGTAAATTAAAAAAATTATATAATTCTGTAATGTTGAGATCAGATTTAATTATTGCTGGGTCTAATTTTATATTTTCACATATTAAAGAAAACTACTCTGAATACCTTAATGATAAAAAAAAATTCTTGGTGATATTTAGAGGCATTAATACTGACTATTTTGATCCATCAACTACTATAGAAACAGAGGAAGATGAATTATTTAAATCATGGGGACTTAAAATTGAGAGAAAAACTGTTCTATTGCCTGGAAGATTAACAGAATGGAAAGGCCAAGAAATGTTTTTAGATGCTATTAATAAAGTAAATATTAATTTAGGACACGAGGTATTTAATGTAATTATTCTTGGGAGCGATCAAGGAAGAGAACTTTACAAAAAGAAACTTATTAGGTTAGTTGAACAGTATAGATTAACTAACCAAGTAAAATTTATAGATCATTGTAAAAATATGCCTCTAGCTTACAAAGTTTCAGACATCATAGTTTCTTCATCAATAGAACCAGAAGCTTTTGGAAGAATATCCGTTGAGGCTCAGGCAATGAAAAAACCAATTGTTGCAAGTAATATTGGGGGATCAAAAGAGACTATAAATGAAAATAAAACAGGATTTTTATTTGAAGCAAATAACTCTGACGATCTTTCAAAAAAATTAATAGAAATTATGAATTTAGATGAACAGACTATCAATCAAATGGGCATAGAAGGTAGAAAAAATGTCGTTTCAAAATTTAATGTTGAAAAAATGTGTTTTTCTACTTATTCAGAGTATAAAAAATTAATAAACTAATGCCAAATATTACATTACCTGATGGAAAAAAATTAAACTTTGAAAAAAGTATAACAGGCACAGAGGTTGCTGAAAAAATTAGCAAGTCTTTAGGTAAGCAAGCTTTGGTGATGAGCATAAACGGTGAACTTAAAGATTTATTTACTGTTATTGATCAAGATTGTTCTATTGAAATATTTACAGCTAAAGATCCTGAGGGTTTAGAAGTCATTAGACATGACACTGCACATATAATGGCTATGGCCGTTCAAGAACTATACCCAGGCACACAGGTAACAATTGGGCCAGTTATAGAAAATGGATTTTACTATGATTTTGCAAGAAAAGAGCCTTTTACTAGCGATGATCTAAAAAAGATTGAAAAAAAAATGTCAGAGATAATAGATAAAGATGTAAAAACAAGAAAAGAAGTTTGGGAGAGAGATAAAGCAATAAGTCATTTTAAAAAAATTGGAGAAAAATACAAAGCTGAGATAATTGAGAGCATTCCTAAAAACGAAGAACTAACTGTTTATCATCATGGCGAAACATGGCATGATTTATGTAGAGGTCCACATTTAGTATCTTCTGGTAAAATAGGTAAAGCTTTTAAACTGACAAAAGTATCTGGAGCTTATTGGCGTGGTGACTCTAAAAATGAAATGCTTCAAAGAATATATGGTACTGGTTGGGCAACTCAAAAAGAATTAGACCTTTATCTTCAGAGAATTGAGGAAGCAGAAAAAAGAGATCATAGAAAAATTGGAAAAGAGATGGATTTATTTCATTTTAGAGAAGAAAGTCCTGGATCTGTGTTTTGGCACCAGAAAGGATGGAATTTGTTCCAAAAATTAGTTTCATATATGAGAATGAAACAAGATCACGATGGTTACAAAGAGATAAATACGCCAGAAATACTTGATAGATCTTTATGGGAAAAATCTGGCCACTGGGAAAAATTTGGAGCTAATATGTATACTTCAACTACACCAGATGAAAAAGTATTTGCAATTAAACCCATGAATTGTCCTGGGTGTGTTCAAGTATTTAATCAAGGACTTAAAAGTTATAGAGACTTACCTTTAAAGATGTCAGAATTTGGAAAAGTTCATAGATATGAACCTTCAGGTGCATTGCATGGATTATTACGTGTAAGAGCCTTTACTCAAGATGATGCACATATTTTTTGTACAGAAGAACAAATTACTGAAGAATGTTTGAGTGTTACAAATTTAATTTTAGAAATTTATAAAGATCTTGGTTTTGAAGATGTTATTTTAAAATATTCAGATAGACCAGATTTAAGAGTTGGTGACGATAAAGTTTGGGATAAATCAGAGGCTGCGTTGTTAGAGGCAATCAAAGCGACAAAGCTAGAGTACTCAATTAATAAAGGTGAGGGCGCATTTTATGGACCAAAAATTGAATTTGTTTTAAGAGATGCAATCGGTAGAGATTGGCAGTGTGGAACCTTGCAAGTAGATTTAAATTTACCAGGTAGATTAGGAGCTTCTTTTGTTGATAAAGATGGAACTAAAAAAGTACCTGTAATGTTACACAGAGCATTATTTGGATCTTTAGAAAGGTTCATAGGTATCCTTATAGAGAATTATGCAGGCAAGCTGCCATTTTGGATATCACCTTTACAGGCAGTAGTTATTCCAATCTCTAGTGATTTTGATGAATATGCTAAAAGTGTAGCTAAGGAATTAAAACGGATTGGTTTGATTGTCGAGGTGGATCTTAAAAATCACAATTTAAATTATAAAATAAGAGATCATTCTTTAACAAAAGTACCAATGTTATTGATTTGTGGAAAAAAAGAAGTTGACTCCAACAGTGTAACTATTAGAAGATTGGATTCTAATAAACAAGAAAATATGGCTTTGAAAGAATTTATAAAAAAATACTCCGATCTAAATAAAGCCCCTTCAATCTAAGTGGCAGATTTTAAACAAAATTATTTTCAAAAAAGAACTAAAGCAAGAGGCCCAAGGTCTAACAACAGGATTACATCAAATGAAGTTCAAGTTATTGCAAGTGATGGAGAAAATTTAGGAATTTTAAATTTAAATGAAGCTATCAATAAAGCAAAAAATGAAGGTTTAGATTTAATTGAAATTGCTCCAAATGCAAAACCGCCTGTCTGTAAAATTATGGACATGGGTAAATATAAATACGATGCACAAAAAAAAGCTAACAAAGCAAAAAAAAAACAAAAGAAAATTGAATTAAAAGAAATAAAATTAAGGCCAGTTACAGAAGTTCATGACTACACTTTCAAAATTAAAAATGCTCAAAAATTTTTGGCAAAAGGCGATAAAGTCAAATTTACAATAAGGTTTAAAGGGAGAGAATTACAACATTCAAACCTTGGCAATGAATTAATGGATAAAATTAAGGCAGACATGGAGACTATTGGAAGAGTATGGTAATCCAGCCTTTATAAGCCATATTTCTAGTTGTAAATTTAATTTAATATTTGTATAACCCCGAAAATTATGCCCAAGTTAAAAACAAAAAGTTCTGCTAAAAAAAGATTCAAAATCTCAGCTAAGGGTAAGGTTATTACCCCACAGGCTGGAAAAAGACACGGCATGATTAAAAGAACAAATTCACAAATTAGAAAACAAAGAGGCACAACTGTTTTATCTAAACAAGATGGTAAGATAGTAAAATCTTATATGCCTTACAGCTTAAGAGGATAAAATGGCAAGAGTTAAAAGAGGAGTTACAAGCAGAGCTAAACACAAAAAAGTTTTAAAAGCTGTTAAAGGTCAATGGGGAAGAAGAAAAAATACTATAAGAGTTGCAAGACAAGCAATGGAAAAAGCTATGCAGTATGCTTATAGAGATAGAAGAAATAAAAAAAGGGATTTTAAATCACTGTGGATACAAAGAATTAATGCTGGTGTCAGATCCGAAGGTATAACATATTCAAAGTTTATTAATGGTTTAAGCAAATCAGGAATTAAATTAGATAGAAAAATTCTTGCAGAAATTGCTTACGATAACCCTGAAGCTTTCAAAACTATAGTTAAAAGGGCTCAAGCAGCATTAAATTAATCAAGACTATTGTTTTTCTTCCTTTAACAAATATTCTATTAAAATGTCTGATATTAA
>LULO01000426.1_pt1 | contig 26685 bp, 32 predicted proteins | sample 728121 | NCBI WGS metagenome assembly LULO01 (sample SAMN03860287, study PRJNA289734) | marine metagenome | biome: seawater column; feature: ocean; material: water; isolation source: Red Sea water column Station 149 - depth 50m | place: Saudi Arabia: Red Sea | collected 2011-10-15 | depth 50 m | reverse complement strand
ACGCAAATCCGCGCCATTCGGCCGGTTCCGGAAATATCGGGCATTAACCCTCTATTTCGCGACGGGGCGTTGCGCGCGCGGCGCGGGGCAGCACTTCTGTTCCGCTATGGCACGCAAGGCGGAGCAGCATGGCAAGGCGCAGCGGCGCTTGATTTGCGAGGCTGGCTCGCCTAGCGGCAGCGGCCAGAAAACGGAGATTTCAGATGACCGATACGCCCCCCGACCGCCTGTCGACCAACCCCCGCTCGCCGCATTTCGACATGGAGGTGCTGCAACGCGGCATCGGCATCCGGTTCAAGGGCCAGGAACGCACCGACGTCGAGGAATATTCGATCTCGGAAGGTTGGATCCGCGTCGCGGCGGGCAAGTCGAAGGACCGTTTCGGCCAGCCGATGACGATCAAGCTGTCGGGCCCGGTCGAAGCCTGGTTCGAAGATGCCGGGGCCGAGAGCGACGACGCGTCGGACGACTGATCGGCCTTTCGCCATTGCAAGCGCAGCGAAGCAATCTCCAGATCGAAAGCCGGAGATTGCCTCGCTGCGCTCGCAATGACGATTAGCGGTTAGACTTTGCTCAGTTCAACTCAGCGCAGCGAAGCGGCGACGACGTCGAGGCCGTTGCCCGGCTTCCAATTGTTGCTCGCCCACACCGGTGCGTCGAAGGTCGAGCCGTCGGGGGCGCTGTCGCTGTCGGGATAGATGAAGCCCTGCACCGGATTGGCGCGCAGGCCGAGATCGCCGATCGGCGCATACCACACGCGCACCGCGCTCCAGTCGCCGGCATCGCTGACATCGACGACGCGGACGTTGCGCTCGATCTGGCCGCGGCGGCCGTTGATCGGCGACCAATTGGCATGGTCGATCAGGATTTCGCGGTCGCTGATGACCTTCTTCACGACGGCGACATGGCCCAGCGGCATGCCGCGGGTCGCGGCGAATGCCATGACGGCACCCTTCCGGGGTTCGTGGCCGCGCTTATATTCACCGGCCGCCTGCGACCACCAGGTCTTGGCATTACCGCGGATTTCGACACCCGATTCCGAACGGGCGAAGGGGACGCACTGGAGATAGCTCTGCGCGGCGGCGGGAAGGCTGACGAGCAGCGAAGCACACAGCGCAAATGCACCCAGAAAGCGGCGATGAAGCATGAAAGGCGACCCCCCATTGGCTTGTCTTCAAGCGTTGCAGCGTCTCTGCCACAGGCTTTCGCAACCACCACCCGTCTAGCGGTGAGTTGCGCCGTTGGTGCGGTGGGTGGGGGAACCTTTTGTTAAGCTGCGCAATTCGTCGCTTAGGCTCTTCGCTTCGTCGCCGAACGGGCGTTTCGGCGCCGCGGCGGACCGATGCGGAAGCGGTGAACCGAGGGCGGTCAGGCCGCTGCGGTAGCGATCGATTCGGGTGGCCGGAACAGCGTCAGCACGTCGGTTGCCGGCATCGGACGGCCATAATAATAGCCCTGGATATTGCTGCAGCCGAGCGTGCGCAGCGTGTCGACCTCGACCTCGGTTTCGGCGCCTTCTGCGGTCGTCGACATGCCGAGGCTGTCGGCGAGCGCGACGACGGCGCGGATGATCGCGATCGATTCGATGCTGCCCTTTGCGGCGCCGACGACGAAGCTGCGGTCGACCTTGATGGTCGAGAATTGCGTCTTGCGCAGATAGCCGAGCGACGAATAGCCGGTGCCGAAATCGTCGAGCGACAGCCGGACGCCGAGGCCGATGAGTTGGTCGAGCAGCTGCGCTGCGCCGCCGCCGTCGCGCAGAAAGACGCTTTCGGTCACTTCGATCTCGAGCCGCTGCGGAGGCAGGCCGCTCTGCGCGAGCGCGGAGACGACAACCGAGGCGAAATTGGGATCGGTGAGCTGTTCGGCCGACACGTTGATCGCGACCTTCAGATTCGACGGCCAGCGCATCGCCTCGGCGCAGGCGGTGCGCAGCACCCATTCGCCGATCGGGCCGATCAGGCGGCTGTCCTCGGCCAGCGGAATGAAGCGGCCGGGCGATACGCTGCCGAGTTTCTGGTTGGTCCAGCGGATCAGGGCCTCAAAGCCGTTGAGCGTGCCATCCTCGGCGGTGACGACGGGCTGGTAGTAAAGTTCGAACTCCTTGCGATCGAGCGCGCCGCGCAATTCCTGCTCCATCACGCGCCGTTCCTCGGCCTGGGCGTGGAGCGAGGCGACATAGGCGGCGACGACATTGCCGCCCTTGTCCTTCGACTTGTAGAGTGCGAGGTCGGCGTTGCGGGTCAGCGTTTCGACCGTATTGCCGTCCTGCGGCCCGATCGCATAGCCGACGCTGGCGCCGACGAAGAGCTGGTGATTGTCGACCACATAGGGCCGGCTGATCGTCGCGATGATCCGCCGCGCCAGATCCTCGATCTCCTTGGACGAGACGATATTGTGAAGCACGACCGCGAATTCGTCGCCGCCCAGGCGGCCGCAGGTCATGCCCTGTTCCATCATGCTCTTGAGCCGCGCGGCGACCTGCGCGAGCAATTTGTCGCCGACCGGATGACCGAGCGTATCGTTCACCGCCTTGAAGCGATCGAGGTCGATCATCATCATTGCGCAGCGTGATTTCGCCTCGAGCGCGTGGGTCAGTGCGCGCGCCAGGTCTTCGTGCAGGCTCAGCCGGTTGGGCAGGCCGGTCAGATTGTCGAAGCGCGCCATCTTGGCGATCTGTTCGGCGGTGGCATGTTGTTCGGTGACGTCCGATCCGACGCCGCGGAAGCCGAGGAACTTGCCGCTCTCGTCGAGGCGCGGCGAGGCCGACAATTCCCACCAGCGGCGCTTGCCGGCGATCGTCACGGGGACGATCAGGTTCGAAAAGCTTTCGCGCCGCTTCATCCGTTCGGCCATGTCGTGCAGTGCCTTGGGAAAGGTTGCGCTTTCCCATGCGTCGCCCGACAGCGCCTGAAGCAGCGGAATGCCTTCGAGCGCCTCGGCGCTGCCGCCGAGCGCATAGGCAAGGCGCGGCGATACATGGACCAGCCGGCGCGAATTGTCGGTCTGCCACAGCCAGTCGGCCGAGGTGTCCTCGAACTCGCGCAGCAGCAAGCTGACCGTCTCGGACTTTTCGTGCAGCACCGTTTCGGCGCGGCGGATACGGATGTGCGTCTGCGCAAACCGGAGGCAGAAGGTAGCGAGGAGCAGCCCCGCGACCATCGTCACCCCGGTCAGCTGCGGCGCGCCGGCCGCCGCGGTCGCGAGCGAGGCCGAAAGCGTGACGGGCGCGATATAGAGAATACAGGTCAGCGGCATGCTGTGCGCGACCATCGTCAGCGCGAGCATCAGCAGCAGCGCGATCGTCCACAACGAAAGGACGTGGTCGAGCGTGGGCGTCAGCCCTTGCAACCAGAAGGCGCCGCCCCAGAGCAGCGCCGAATACAGCGCATGGCGATGACAGAGGCGAAACTCGGCCGCGGTCGCGAATTTGGGATCGTCGAGCGGCAACCTGTCGAAGGTGCGGAACGACCATATCGAAAAGGCGAGCGTCACGAGGAGCCAGCCGACGACGACCGGCCACGCCGTTTCCATCATCATGGTGAACCCCGCGACCAGCGCCATGCCCCCGTTGAGCAGGAGGCGCAGTGCGCCCCGGCCGCGCAGCGGCGCGATCTGGAGCTGGCGCAGGTCGCCGACCGCTTCGTCCTGCCGGGTCAGGCCCAACAGGGTACGCAGCGGAAGATCATCGTCCGAAATCTGGTCGCTAAACAGGCTTTTCACGCCGCTTGCATAGCGAAAGCGGGTTACTCGAAAGTAACCGCGCGCTTCGCTTCGTCGTATTTTCTGTACCGAAGCGGAACAGAATTGGCGCTGCGCACCGTTCGGCTCAGGCGGCGATCCGGAAGGGCTGGATCTCGCCCGCCAGATATTGCGCGCGCGCCTTCGAGCGGCTGAGCTTGCCCGAGCTGGTACGCGGCAGCGTGCGCGGCGGAATCAGCTCGACGAGGCAGTTCATGCCGGTGATCGCGCGGACCCGGTCGCGGATCGTTTCGTGCAGCGCCGCGCGTTCCTTCTCGTCGCTGGTGCGGCACTGGACGAGCACCGCCGGCGTCTCTTCACCGCCCGGCGTGGTGATCGCGAAGGCGGCGATGTCGCCCGACTTGAAGCCCGGCAATTGTTCGACCGCCCATTCGATATCCTGCGGCCAGTGATTCTTGCCGTTGATGATGATCATGTCCTTGGCGCGGCCGACGATATAGATGTAACCATCTGACAGATAACCCATATCGCCGGTATCGAGCCAGCCGTCCTTCATGCAGGCGGCGGTCGATTCGGGGTCGCGGTAATAGCCGGTCATCAGCGACGGGCCGGTGCACCACACCTTGCCGACGGTCTGGTCGGGAAGGATATTGCCGTCCTCGTCGCGAACCTCGATCGTCATGTCGCGCACGGCGCGGCCGCAGTTGACGATCGCGCGGTAGCGGGTCGGGCGTCCCGCGTCGCCGCTGGCCCCTGACAATTCGGTTTCCTCGACCAGTTCGACAACGATCCCTTCGCCGGGGGGCATGATGCTGACCGCCAGCGTCGCTTCGGCCAGCCCGTAGCTCGGCAGAAAGGCGCTCGCCTTGAAACCGGCGTCGGCAAAGGCGTCGACGAAGCTCTGCATCACGTCGGGGCGGATCATGTCGGCGCCGTTGCCGGCGACGCGCCAGCGCGACAGGTCGAAACGGTCGGCGACATGCGTCTGGCTGGAAATGCGGCGCGCGCAGATGTCATAGCCGAAGGTCGGCGAATAGCTGAGCGTCGTGCCCTGGTTGCGGCTGATGAGGTCGAGCCAGGCGAGCGGACGGCGGGCGAAATCCTCGGTCTTCAGATAGTCCACCGACACCTGATTAGCGACCGGCGACAGGAAACAGCCGACGAGGCCCATGTCGTGATACCAGGGCAGCCACGAAATGCAGCGGTCGCTGTCACGCAATTCCATGCCGTGCGCATGCGCCGCGAGATTGTTGAGCAGCGCCGCATGGGTGACGGCGACGCCGTGCGGGAAACGCGTCGAACCGCTGCTATATTGCAGATAGCAGGTTTCGTCGGGCTTCTGTTCGGGCAGATCGACGACAGGCGCGGGGCGCGCTGCAAATTCGCTCCACGACATAGGAGTCGCGTCCGCCGAAGCTGGTCGGCAGCGGCAGCGGCACCGGCCAGGCGCCGGCATAGATGGTGCCGAAGAACAGCGCGGCGAATTCGGCGCCGGTTTCGGCGACCAGCGCGATGCGATCGCCGGGCTGTACCCCCGCTGCCACAAGGCGATAGGCGGCTTCGAGCGCATCGGCCTTGAGCTCGCTATAAGGATAGGGGCGGATCAGGCGCCCGCGCGGATCGTGAAAATTGAGCCCGCGAGTCCCCGCGGCGGCATAGTCGAGCGCTTCGCCGACGGTGGCGAAGTCCGAAAAGCGGCGCGGCTGGGCGCATTCGGTCGGGGTGGAGACAAGCGCCGCCACCGCAGAAGCGGAATTTTCGGTCATAAGGGGTGTCGAATCCCGGGAAACGGGGGATGCGGCAACAAGCATGTCATCTTCCGGTGCCATGATGAGCGTGCGCGATCCCTGACTGTTTGAACATAATCGCCCACTTTTCCGGGCTTTCCGCCGGGCATAGGGGCTCTGATCGTTCTCAATCGGACCCGACTGTGGCATAAACATGGCATATGGCCAACCGCCGCACTCCGTCCGACCGAAGCAAAAAGCCGCTCGACGCATCGCGACTCGACGAATTGGCGCTCGCCTATGTGGCGCGTTTCGCCACCAGCCGGGCGAAATTGCTGCGCTATCTGGGACGCAAGCTGCGCGAGGCCGAATGGACCGATGCCGCCGATCCGCGCGCCGCATGCGACGCGATTGCCGACCGCATGGAACGGCTGCGCTACCTCGACGACCGGCAATATGCCGCGATGCGCGGCGCCGCGATGACGCGGCGCGGGCTGGGCGCGCGGCGCGTGCGCGCGCAGCTTTTCATCGACGGCATCGACGAAGCCGACGCGGGCGAAGCGATCGACGCCGCCGAGGGCGCGGCGGTGGCTTCGGCCGTCGGATTTGCGCGCCGCCGCCGCTTCGGTCCGTTCGCGCGCCAGCCGCTCGACGATCCCGCGCAGCGCGAGCGCCAGGTGGCCGCCTTCGCGCGCGCCGGCCATTCGCCCGCGCTCGCGCGGCGTATCCTCGCTGTCCCGCCGGGGGACGCAGCGGCGCTGGCCGCGCTGGACGCCGACGCGGCGCTCGATTAGGCAGCGGCGCTGAACGTCCGGCACCCCGAGGCCGGCGACAAGACGGCGACCAGAAAGTCGACAAGGAGATGCCGATGCGAGCCATGCTGACCGCCCTCACCCTGGCGCTCGCGCTGCCCGTTGCGGGTTGCGACAAGGGCGCCGAGGCCGAGGCCGAAGCCGGCGCAGAGGCGACTGTGCCGCTGACCATCGCTATGGCGGGCACCACCCACCGCTTTCGCGTCGAGGTCGCGCGAACCGAGGCCGAACAGGAAAAGGGGCTGATGTTCCGCACCTCGCTGCCCGCCGATGGCGGCATGCTGTTTCCGTTCGCCAAGCCGAAGATCGCCAATTTCTGGATGAAGAACACGCTGATCCCGCTCGACATGATCTTCGTGCGCGCCGACGGCAGCATCGATCGGATCGCCGAAAACGCCATCCCCGAATCGCTCGATCCCGTCGTCAGCGGCGGCGAAGTAGCGGCGGTGCTCGAACTGGCGGGCGGCACCGCCGCGAAGCTGGGGATCGACGAAAGCGCCAAGGTGACGTGGCAGGACGCAAAGTAGGGGTGGGGCAGGCGGTAATGGCGCCGCTTTTCGCCAAAGACCGCTTGCGAAGCCCGCACGCTTGCCTGTAAACGCCACCGCCATGAGCATCTTGGGCAAGATTTTCACCTGGTGGGACGGCGCGACCGTCGGCACACTGCTGAGCAGCTGGAAAAATGGCGAGCAGGTCGGCGAGGACGGCCTTGGCAACCGCTATTTCCGGTCGCGCGACGGCAAGCGCCGCTGGGTACTCTACAAGGGGTCGAACGACGCGAGCCGCGTGCCGCCCGAATGGCATGGCTGGCTGCACGGCACCTTCGACGAACTGCCGTCCGACGTGCTGCCCGCGCCGCGCCCGTGGCTCGCCGAGCCGACTGCAAATCTGACCGGCAGCCTGGGTGCCTATCGCCCGGCCGGCGCGCTCGAACGCGGCGGGCATCGCGCCGCCGCGACCGGCGATTACGAGGCCTGGCGGCCCGGCGCCGACTGAGCGCCGTGGCGACGCCGCTTCTCCGTTCCGCGCTGATCGCGCTGCTCGCGGCGACGACGCTCGCCGGCTGCGATCGCGGCAACCAGACCAAGACGACGAGCAACATCCCGCAGATCGCCAAGTCCGAAACCGTGCCGCAGGAAGTCGGCGGGATCGAAGGCGCGACCCCGATGGCCGAACGCGTTGCGGTGCTGGGCCTGCTCAACAAGCGCAACGGGCTGGTGCAGGATCTGACGATGAAGCCGGGCGATACCGCGCGCGTCGGCCGTGCGATCGTTCGCCTGCGCGCCTGCGAACAGACGGCGCCGTGGGAAGATCCCCCCGAAACCGGCGCCTTCGTGCAATTGTCGGTGCAGGATCAGCGCGACAATAAATGGTATCGCGTCTTTTCGGGCTGGGTGTTCAAGGAACGCCCCGAGCGCAACGTGATCCAGCACCCGATCTATGATGTCTTCGTCAAAAGCTGTGCGATGACATATCCGGGCGGCGAACCCGTCGCGCGCTCCGCGCCCAAGCCGGCGTCGGCGCCCAAGGCATCGAGCGCCGACCAGTCGCCCGCCGGGAACGGCGGCGACGGCACCCCGGCTCCGGCCGCTCCCGCGGCGGCGCCCAAGGCCGCATCGCCGGCGCCCGACAGCACCGAATAGAGCCGCGCCAGATAGGCGGCCTGGGGCATTTCGATCGCGCCCAGGCTGGCGAGGTGCGGCGTCATGAACTGGCAGTCGAGCAGCTCGAACCCCCCGGTCCTGAGCCGCGCGACGAGATGCGCGAGCGCGATTTTCGAGGCGTCGCGCATCCGGCTGACCATCGATTCGCCGAAAAAGGCGCGCCCCAGCGACACGCCATAGAGGCCGCCGACCAGTTCCCCGTCGTGCCAGCATTCGACGCTATGGGCATGGCCCATGCGGAACAATCGTTCGTAGCTCGCGCGGATCACCGGGTTGATCCACGTCGTCGGCCGATCGTCGGCGGCTTCGGCGCACAGCGCCATCATCGCGGGGAAGGCGGTGTCGGTGGTGACACGGAAACGGTCGGCGAGCAGCAGCTTGCGCAGGCTGCGCGACAGGTGAAAGCCATCGAGCGGCAGGATCGCGCGCAGCCGCGGTTCGACCCAATGGACCGACGGGTCGTCCGCCCCGTCGGCCATCGGGAATATCCCCTGCGCATAGGCGCTGAGCAGCAGCGCGGGGTCGATCGTTTCGAGCGGCTTGCTCAGCTTGCCGGCTTCACGAACTTCAGCGTCATGCGGTCCGATTCGCCGATCGCGACATACTTTTCGCGGTCGACATCCTTGTTGGTCAGCGTCGGCGGCAGGCTCCACACGCCTTTTTCATAATCGTGCGTGTCCCGGGGGTTGGCGTTGACCTCGCTTTCGCCCGCCAGCTCGAAACCGGCGGCTTCGGCAAAGGCGACGATCGACGAGCGCTTCATATAGCCGCTCTTTTCCTCGAGCGCCGAATCCATCGCCTCGGGCAGCCGGTGGTCGACGACGCCCAGCACGCCGCCGGGCTTCAGCATCGCATAGATTTGCTGGAAGGCTTCGGCGGTCTTGTCCATGCCGCCGAAGCGCCAGTTGTGGACGTTGCGAAAGGTCAGCACCACGTCGGCGCTGCCGTCGGGCACCTTGGGTCCGGCGCCGGTCGCGGGAAATTCGGCGAGCTTGACCGCGCCATAGGCGTCGGGCTTGGCCTCCTGCCACTTGCGGATCGTGTTCAGCCCGCGCTCCCACGGCGCCGCGGCATAGAGCGTGCCGCCACCGCTTTGGGTCAGCGGCGCCAGAATCTCGGTATACCAGCCGCCGCCCGGCCACAGTTCCACGATCGTATCGCCCGGCTTCACGCCGAAGAAGGCCAGCGTTTCGGCGGGATGGCGCGCCGCGTCGCGCGCGACGTTGGCGGGGGTGCGGGTCGGCGCCGCCACCGCTGCGGCGATCGCGCCGTCGGGCGCGGCACCGTGCGCGCCATGATCGCCATGTCCGGCGTGCGGATCGGCCATCGCGAACGCCGGAGCGGTGGCGGCAAGAAGAGCGGTTGCAATAATCGGAAGCGAACGCATATCGGCACCTCGTCACTGGGGGGAAGATCCCCTGTTTGCGAAGGGTTGAGCGTCAATGCAAGTGTCGATGCTGTCGGTGAGCGTAACTGCGGCGATCCTGTTCGGTGTCGCCGAACTCGCCGAGTGGCGCCGCCGCAATCGCCGCGACGTCGACAAGGTCGGTTTCATGCCGTGGCGCGGCATCGCGCTGGTGAGCGTGGCGGTCGCGATCGTGGCGGCGGCGCTGGCGCTCAAGCCCTAAGCGCTGCCTCCCCCCGCAGGCGGATCTTACAGGCACGCCTCGAGGTAGGGCTGATCGAAGCCGTACTGGCGCGCCTTTTCCAGAGTATAGGGACGCAGGCCCATCGAGCGATATTCGCCGATGATCTTTCCGTCCTTGTCCTCGTCCAAATATTCGAACTTGAATAATTCCTGGGTGACGATGACGTCGCCTTCCATGCCGATGACCTCGGTGACGTTGGTGACGCGGCGCGAGCCATCGCGCAGGCGCTTGATCTGGACGATCAGGTCGACCGAATCGGCGATCTGTTTGGAGATTGCTTCCTTCGGAATCTTGATGTCGCCCATCAGCACCATATTTTCCATACGGCCAAGGCATTCGCGCGGGCTGTTCGAGTGCAGCGTACACATCGACCCGTCGTGACCGGTGTTCATCGCGGCGAGGAGGTCGAAACACTCCGCGCCGCGGACTTCGCCCATGATGATGCGGTCGGGACGCATACGCAGGGCGTTCTTGACGAGGTCGCCCATGTGAATGGCGCCATTGCCTTCAAGGTTTGCGGGGCGCGTTTCGAGCGGCAGCCAGTGCGGCTGCTGCAGCCGCAATTCGGCGGCGTCCTCGATGGTCAGCACGCGCTCGCCGGGGTCGATCATCTTCGACAGGGCGTTGAGCATCGTCGTCTTACCCGAACCCGTACCGCCCGAGATGACGATGTTGAACCGGCTCGCACCCGCGATCTTCAGCGCGGTGCACATCTTCTGGCTCATGGCGCCCCACTGGCACAGCATGTCGAGCGTGATCGGCTTGGCCGAAAATTTACGAATCGAGATCGCGGTGCCGCGAAGCGAGAGCGGCGGCACGATCACGTTGACGCGGCTGCCGTCCTTCAGACGGGCGTCGGCGAGCGGGGTTGTCTGGTCAACGCGGCGGCCGACCTGATTGCAGATGCGCTGGGCGATCTGGAAAAGATGCTGTTCGTCGCGGAACTGGATCGGCGCGATGACGAGCTGGCCCTTGCGCTCGACATAGGTCTGATACGGCCCGTTGACCATGATATCGCTGATGTCGGGGTCGGAGAGCAGCTCTTCGAGCGGGCCGAAGCCGAGCAATTCGTCGACGAGCACCTTTTCGAGCGCGAATTGCTCGCGGCGGTTGAGCGTGATGCGCAGCTCGGCGAGCACTTCGAGGATGATCGGGCGGAATTCCTCGGTCAGTTCGTCCTTCGACAGCGTCGCCGCGGCCTCGGGATCGACGCGTTCGAGCAGGCGCGGCAGCACCTGTTCCTTGATCTTGTGGACGCTGGCTTCGAAACCCTGCGCCTTTTCGGGCTCCATCGCCTCGGCGGTCGACCGCTGGTTCAGCCGCTCCATCGCCTCCATTTCGGGGCTCAGGTTCGACGGCGGCGGGGGTGCCTCGGCGGCCGGCGTGTCGATCGCAGGAAATTGCGCGCCGCCAGCCATGCCGGGGCCAGCCTGCATCGGCTTGGCCACGCCAAAGGCGGGGCGGCCTGCGGTTCCGGGACGGCGTCCGAATGCACTCATCGCTTCTTCCTGCTTCGAATCTACAGACTGGAAAATCGGCCACTTTTGATGGCCAAACCCCCATTCGACACGGTGAATAAATCGGAAACTTTGATATTGTCCTAATGCGCCGCCCGGCTTTTCGGGAACCGACCGGCAAGGGGTGACGCGGCGTGCGGAAGCGCGCTATCAGGTCGCCGATGCGCGAGAAGGAATTACGCTTTGCCCTGATCTGCTACGGCGGCATCAGCCTTGCCGTCTACATGCACGGCATCACCAAGGAAGTGTGGCGACTCGCGGCGGCGTCGCGCACCTTTCATGACGAGGCGGAACCGGCGGCGGTCGATGCCTATGGCGAATTGCTGGTCGCGCTCGCGGCGCGCAGCGGGATCAAGCTGCGCGTCCTGGCCGACATCATCGCGGGCGCCAGCGCGGGCGGCATCAACGGCATTTTCCTCGCGCGGGCGATGGCGACCGGCCAGTCGCTCGACCCGCTCACCGAATTATGGCTCGACGATGCCGATGTCGACCGGCTGATCGACCCCGATGCGCGGCCGTTGTCGGCGGCAACCAAATTCTGGGCGGTGCCGATCGCCGGCTGGGCGATGAAGCGGCGCGGCAATGTCATCGACCGCACGGTGGGCGAGGGCGCGCAGGACGAGGTGCGCGCCAAGCTGTCGCGCTTCGTGCGCGCGCGCTGGTTCGAACCGCCCTTCGGCGGACAGATTTTCTCCGGCCTGCTGCTCGATGCCTTCGATGCGATGGCGTCGGGGCCGCAGGGGCGGCCGCTGCTGCCGGCGGGTCAGCCGGTCGACCTGTTCGTGTCGGTGACCGACTATGCGGGGCACAGCATGCCGCTCGCGCTCAACAGTCCGCCGCGCGTGACCGAGCAGGAACACCGGCTGATCATGCATTTCCGGCAGGACGGCCGCGCGGGCAAGCGGCTCGACGACGTCCCCGGCCTCGCCGCCGCGGCACGCGCGACCGCCAGCTTTCCCGGCGCCTTTCCGCCCTTCACGCTGCGCGAACTCGACAGCGTGCTCGAAAAGCGCGGCATCGCCTGGCCGGCGCGCGCGGATTTCGTCCGCGTCCAGCTTCCGACCGGAAGCGAGGCCGATCCCTCCGACCGGGTGCTCATCGACGGGTCGGTGCTCGCCAACGCGCCGTTCCGTCCGGCGATCGCGGCGCTCAAGCAGCGGCCGGCGCGGCGCGAGATCGACCGGCGCTTCGTTTATATCGATCCCAAGCCCGATTATCGATCGATCAGCTTCGGCAAGCCTGGCGAAGCAGGCGAGGGCGAAGCGCGCCGCCCGCCGGGCTTTTTTTCGACCATCCTCGGCGCACTGTCCGAAATTCCGCGCGAACAGCCGATCCGCGACAGCGTCGAGGCGATCGAGAATATGTCGCGGCGCATCCGCCGCATGCAGCGCGTCGTCGATGCGATGAAGGTCGAGGTCGAGGAGCAGGTGGCGGCGCTGTTCGGCACGACCTTCTTCCTCAACACCCCGACCCCGGCGCGGCTCGACCGCTGGCGCGCAAAGGCGCAGGCGGAGGCGGCGGCGCGCGCCGGCTTCGCCTATGCGCCCTATGGCCACCTAAAGCTGTCGGCGGTGGTCGAGGAGCTGGTCGCGCTGATCGACCGGCTCGCACCGCCAGAGGGCGACATCCATCAGCGCAACCGGCGCGACGCCGTGTGGGACGAAATCCGCAGCCGCGGGCTAGACCGCATTTCGGGCAAGCGCGGTTCGGGCGCGAGCACCGACGCGATCGCCTTTTTCCGCACCCACAACCTTGGCTTTCGCATCCGGCGTCTGCGCTTCCTCGCGCGCGAGCTCGACGCCGCGGTCGAGGCAAAGCGCGATGCCCCCGATCCGGCGTGCGAGACGATGCGCGGCGCGATCTACACCGCGCTCGGCCTCTATCTCGAACGCGAGGGCGACCAGTGGCTCGAGCGGCTCGACGTGCCCGTCGACGCCAGCGCGGCGCAGTGGATCGACGCGATCGCCGAACGGCGCGATCTGGTCAGCGTCGATGCCGAAGCCGATATATTGATCGCCGCCGCGCTCGGCAGCCTGCCCAAGGACGACCGGCGCACGATGCTGCTCGCCTATCTCGGCTACCCCTTTTACGACATTGCCACCCTGCCGCTGTTGCAGGGTGAGGGGTTCGACGAATTCGATCCGATCAAGATCGACCGCATCTCGCCGTCGGACGCGACCGCGATCCGCACCGGCGGCGCGGCGTCGATGCTCAAGGGAATCGAGTTCAACAGCTTCGGCGCCTTCTTCAGCCGCGCCTATCGCGAGAATGACTATCTGTGGGGACGGCTCCACGGCGCCGACCGGCTGATCGACATCGTCGCGTCGAGTGTCGGCGGCGAAGGCGCGCTGCGCGCCGACGAACTGGCGACGCTCAAGCGCCGCGCGTTCCACGCGATCCTCGATGAAGAGGAACCGCGGCTACCCAAGGTTGCGGCGCTGATTGCCGAGTTGCGGGGCGAGATTGGGTAACTCACCCGTCATTGCGAGCGAAGCGAAGCAATCGCCAGCTATCGAGGTGGTAGGACGATGGCTGGAGATTGCTTCGTCGCTGCGCTCCTCGCAATGACGAGGCGAGAGGGATGGAACCCTAATCCGTCAGATCGTCCCACATTTCCTTGAGCCGCCCGAAAAAGCCCTGGCTTGCCGGGCATTCTTCGCCGGTTTCGGTTTCGCGGAACGCCTGCAGCAATTCCTTCTGCTTGGCATTCAGCCGCGTCGGGGTTTCGACGTCGATCTGAACCACCAGGTCGCCGTGGCCGCGACCGTTGAGTACGGGCATCCCGGCGCCGCGCTGGCGAAGCTGCTTGCCCGACTGGATGCCCGCGGGAATGCTGATGTCATGCTTGCGCCCGTCGAGGCCGGGGATGGTGATGCAGCCGCCGAGCGCGGCGGTGGTGAAGCTGATCGGCGCGCGCGTGAACAGCGTCGTGCCTTCGCGTTCGAACAGCTTGTGCCGCGCCATGTGGAGGAAGATGTAGAGGTCGCCAGCCGCCGCGCCGCGCGCGCCGCTTTCGCCTTCGCCCTGCAGGCGGATGCGCGTGCCTTCATCGACGCCGGGCGGGATTTCGACGGTCAGCGTCTTGCGCCGGTCGACACGACCTTCGCCGTGACAGGTGCCGCACGGGTCGGTGATGACCTCGCCCGATCCCTGGCAGTGCGGGCAGGTGCGCTCGACCATGAAAAAGCCCTGCTGCGCGCGGACCTTGCCGTGGCCGTTGCAGGTGGTGCAGCGGTGCGTCGCGGTGCCGGGCTTCGCGCCCGATCCGTCGCAGGCGTCGCAGCGCGCCGCGACATCGACCTGAATCTCGCGGCTGCAGCCTGCAAAGGCGTCTTCGAGCCGGATTTCCATGTCGTAGCGCAGGTCGGCGCCGCGCGCGGGGCCGCGCTGCTGCTGCCGGCCGCCGCCGAAAGCCGACCCGAAGATCGATTCGAAAATATCGCCGATGTCGCCGAATTCGGCGCCGCCACCAAAGCCGCCGCCCGGGCCGCCGCCATTCTGGAACGCCGCCTTGCCGAAGCGGTCGTAGGCTGCGCGCTTTTGCGGGTCTTTGAGGCAATCATAGGCTTCGTTGATGGCCTTGAACCGCGCTTCGCTGTCGCCGCACCCCGGATTCTTGTCGGGGTGGTATTTCATCGCGAGCTTGCGGTAGCTGGCTTTCAGCGTCGCGTCGTCAGCGCCGCGCTCGCATTCGAGCAGTTCGTAATAATCGATGTCGAGCGACATGGTCTATCGGCCCCCTCTGCCCCGCCGCGCCGGGAAGCGCGACGGGGAGAGTTTCATGCTTACTTCTTGTCGTCTTCGACTTCGGAGAATTCGGCATCGACGACATCGTCGTCGGCCTTCTTCTCGTCTGCGTCGGCGGCGGGCGATGCCGCGGCCTGCTGTTCCTTTTCGTAGATCGCCTGGCCCAGCTTCATCGCGACCTGCGCGAGCGCCTGCGCCTTTTCGGTCATCGCAGTGCTGTCGCCGCCTTCGACGGCCGTCTTGGCTTCGGCGATCGCCGCTTCGATTTCCGACTTCAGCCCGGCGTCGATCTTGTCGCCATGTTCGGCGATCTGGCGCTCGGTCGTGTGGATCAGGCTTTCGGCGTTGTTCTTCGCCTCGGCCGCCTCACGGCGCTTCTTGTCCTCTTCGGCGAACTGTTCGGCGTCCTTGACCATCTGGTCGATGTCGGCATCCGAAAGGCCGCCCGAAGCCTGGATCTTGATCTGCTGTTCCTTGCCGGTGCCCTTGTCCTTCGCGCTGACGTTGACGATACCGTTGGCGTCGATGTCGAAGGTCACCTCGATCTGCGGCACGCCGCGCGGCGCCGGCGGGATGCCGACGAGGTCGAACTGGCCGAGCATCTTGTTGTCGGCGGCCATTTCGCGCTCGCCCTGAAACACGCGGATCGTCACCGCCGACTGATTGTCGTCGGCGGTCGAATAGACCTGGCTCTTTTTGGTCGGGATCGTCGTGTTGCGGTCGATCATGCGCGTGAACACGCCGCCCAGCGTCTCGATGCCAAGGCTCAGCGGGGTCACGTCGAGCAGCAGCACGTCCTTGACGTCGCCCTGCAGCACGCCCGCCTGGATCGCCGCGCCGATGGCGACGACTTCATCGGGGTTGACGCCGGTGTGCGGTTCCTTGCCGAAGAAATCCTTCACGACTTCGCGCACGCGCGGCATGCGGGTCATGCCGCCGACCAGCACGACTTCGTCGATCTGGCTTGCCGAAACGCCGGCGTCCTTGATCGCCTTCTTGCACGGTTCAAGGGTGCGCTTGATCAGCTCTTCGACCAGCTTTTCCAGGTCGGAGCGGGTGATCGTCTTGACGAGGTGCTTCGGCCCGTTGGCGTCGGCGGTGATGAAGGGCAGGTTGACCTCGGTCGTCGCAGCCGACGACAGTTCGATCTTCGCCTTTTCGGCGGCTTCCTTCAGCCGCTGAAGCGCCAGCTTGTCGCCGCGCAGGTCGATGCCTTCGTCCTTCTTGAAGCCGTCGGCCAGATATTCGACGATCTTGCTGTCGAAATCCTCGCCGCCCAGGAAGGTGTCGCCGTTGGTCGACTTCACCTCGAACACGCCGTCGCCCACTTCGAGCACCGAGATGTCGAAGGTGCCGCCGCCAAGGTCATAGACCGCGATGGTCTTGTTCTCGCTCTTGTCGAGACCATAGGCGAGCGCGGCCGCGGTCGGCTCGTTGATGATACGCAGCACTTCGAGGCCGGCGATCTTGCCGGCGTCCTTGGTCGCCTGGCGCTGCGCGTCGTTGAAGTAAGCCGGAACGGTGATCACCGCCTGCTCGACCTTTTCGCCCAGATAGGCTTCGGCGGTTTCCTTCATCTTCTGAAGGATGAAGGCGCTGATCTGCGACGGCGAATAATCTTCGCCGCCCGCCTTGACCCACGCGTCGCCGTTGGCGCCCTTGACGATGGTATAGGGGACGAGTTCCATGTCCTTCTTGGTCATGGGGTCGTCAAAGCGGCGGCCGATCAGGCGCTTCACCGCAAAAATGGTGTTTTCGGGATTGGTGACGGCCTGGCGCTTTGCCGGCTGGCCGATCAGGCGCTCGCCATCCATCGACGGGGTCGTCCGCGTGCCTTCCACATTTTCGATAACCTTGGGCTTGCCGCCTTCCATCACCGCGACACAGCTGTTCGTGGTGCCGAGGTCGATCCCGATCACTTTGGCCATAGTCTCAACGTCCTTATCATTTTCCGGCGCCCTAAAGAGGCACGCCGCACATGGGTTCCCTTGCGGGTTTGATGGGCGCGATATAGGTGCGCTAATCCTTGGCACAAGGGTTTTGACCGCTTACTGTGGATCGAAAATCGACGCATTTCGGGAGTCCCGCATCATGAAGCCTTTCGCCATCGCCGCCCTTGCTGCCAGCGCGCTCGCCCTTACCGGCTGCAACGGCAAAGTCGGCAGCGACCCGCAACTCGCGGTGGTCGCCGGCTATATCCAGATGGGCGCGACCCCCGACAGCCCCGCCGCGGGCTATTTCACGATCAAGGGCGGTCCGCAGGATGTCGAACTGGTCGCCGTGACCGCCGACCTCGCGCAGCGCGTCGAAATGCACGAAAGCGTCAAGGAAAATGGCGTGGTGACGATGAAGCCGCTGACCACTGCGACCGTCCCCGCGAAGGGCGAGCTGGAATTCAAGCCCGGCGGCAAGCATCTGATGATCTGGCACATCAACGGCGCCGCGGTGCGCGCCGGCAAGCTGCCGATGCAGTTCGTCTTCACCAACTATAACAATGACCGCATCCTCTTCGACCTGCCGATCAAGCCGGCGCCGGGCGCGAGCGCCGACGGCAGCGGCGACGCGCCGGCGGGTGCGATGGCCGGGATGGCGCATGGCTCGATGGACCATGGCGCGGCCAACACGGACGCGGCGAAGAAGTAAGCGCCCGTGGCGCGGCCGTCGCGGCCCCTGACGGCGGGCGAAATTGCGCTGGCGCGGTCGGTCTTCGGCGATGCAATCGCCTATGACCGCGTGCGCATATGCCATCGCAAATGGATATTCTTCCAGCCGCGCCGCGTCGTGATGGCGCCGATGGGGTCGCTGCATTTCCACCCGCATGGCGATTTATACTGCGATGATTTCGCCGCCGCGTCGCGGTCGCTGAAGGGCCTGTTCCTCCACGAAATGACGCATGTGTGGCAGGCGCAGACGCGCGGGCGCTGGTATCTGGTGCTGATGCGCCATCCGTTCGCGACCTATGGCTACAGCCTGAAACCCGGCTGGCTGCTCGCGCGCTACGGGCTCGAACAGCAGGCGGAGATCGTGCGCCATTACTGGCTGCTTACCCAAGGGGCGACGATCGCTGGCGCGCCGGGGGTGGAGGCGTATCGCGCGATCCTGCCGTTCGCGGACGGCGGGGCAGCAGCATAGGCGCCGCGCCGCGCGTCAGGCGGCGATCAGCCGGAACTGTTCGCGAAAATCGGCGTCGCTGTCGATACCAATAGGGGCGGGCGATCCAATAGCCCATTTCGAGCGGCCCTTCGGGGCTCGGCGCGATGCCGCAGCCGCCGACGAGGCGCGGGGCGCCGCCGGTGCGCGCGAAGATCAGGAAGCTGGGCTGCGCCGGGTCGACCGGACGGCCAAGGAAGTCCTGCGCCTCGTCCATGCCATAGGGCCAAGGCGCGCGCGCCAGGTTGCGCACCACCGCTTCCTCGCCGATCGCGCGGGCGAGTGCGGGGGCATCTTCCAGCCAGCCGGGCCGCAGCAACAGTCTTTCGGTACGCGCAAACATTTTCGTCACTCCCATTTGCCTGTCGCCGTGGCGCCAGATGGTGACGCTTTGACGACAGTCGATATGCGAGGGAGATGGATGGCCCTGTTTTCGCGCCGGAGATTCAAAGGGACCGGGTTGGTCCGGATTCCGGGCAAGAAAAAAGGGAGCCCGGGGCGACCCGTCTCCCTCTTTTCGAACTTTGTTCCCGCCTGGGCGGAAAGGACCGTTCCGGGTCGTCCCTTGGTGGACGACCCTGGAAGATCGTCCTTATTCGGCGGCTTCCGCCATGGCGTCGACCGACACATATTTGCGGCCAAGCTTGCCATCGTGGAATCGGACGCGGCCGTCCGCGGTCGCGAACAGCGTGTGGTCCTTGCCGATGCCGACGTTGACGCCCGGGTACACCTTGGTGCCGCGCTGGCGCACGATGATGTTGCCGCCGATCACTTCCTGACCGCCGAACTTCTTCACGCCAAGGCGCTTGGCCTGCGAGTCGCGACCGTTGCGCGACGAACCGCCTGCTTTCTTATGTGCCATGACCTAAACTCCTTGTTTCGTTCTTCAGCCGAGCCGCGTGATCGCGCTCAGGCGTCCTTCTTGGGGGCCGCCTTCTTGGCAGCGGGCTTCTTTTCGGTGGCAGCTTCGGCCTTGGGCGCAGCGGCCTTCTTCGGCGCAGCAGCCTTCTTTTCGGGCGCGGGCGCAGCGGCGGCTTCTTCGGCCTTCGGCGCGGCTTCCTTCTTCGGAGCGGCCTTCTTGGCTTCGCCGATGGCGGTGATGCGCAGCAGCGTCAGCGACTGACGGTGGCCGTTGCGGCGGCGATAATTGTGCCGGCGGCGCTTCTTGAAGACGATGACCTTTTCGCCGCGGGTCTGGGCGATGATCTCGGCCGAAACGGTCAGACCCTTCGCATCCTTCACCTCGCCGCCGTCACCGGCCAGCAGAACGTCACCCAGCGACACGGTGTCACCGGCTGCGCCTTCGATCTTCTCGACGGCGATCTTGTCTCCAGCGGCGACGCGATACTGCTTGCCGCCCGTGCGCACGATTGCGAACATGGTCTTCCATCCAATCAGAAACTAAAACACCCGCGCTCCCGGTCAGCCGCCGAAGCGACCGATTTTTCCGGCATGCGGGAAAGTCAGCGCCACTAGCGGCGAACGGCGATGCTGTCAACCGCATATTTCCGCGCTTTTCATCGCGAAAGGGGCGGTTCGGGGCGCGCGGCGCCGCTCCTCCGATTCGGCTTGCTGCGATGCGTCTGCGCCCATATCAGGGACGGCGATGAAGCCAATCCTTGCAATCCTGCCGCTGATGGCCGCAATCTCGCTGTCGGCCTGCGCCGCTGCGCAGGGCGGCGACTATCCTTCGCTCGCGAAGCGCCCGGTCGAGGGACGTTTCGACGTTGCGCCGCCGTCGGTCGTCGTGCCGCCGCCGGGGCCGCTGCCGATCGATCTGGCCGGGCGGCTGGCGCGCTGGGAATCGGACGCGGCGGGCGCGTAGCAGGCCTTCGTCCGCGAACGGACGCCGACCGAGGCCGCCGTCACCGCAGCGGGCGGCGCGGCGATTTCCAGCGAAAGCTGGGTCGTGGCGCAGCAGGCGATCTCGCGCCTTCAGGCGACGCGCGCGCCGTTGACCGACGCGCTTGCCGACATCGACCGCCTCTATCTCGAACGCAGCATCGCCGAATCGGTCGACGGGCTGCCCGAAATCTATGCGCTGCGCGACAAGCTCGCGGCGATGCTGGCCGCGCAGGACAATGTCCTCGCCGGGCTCGAGCGGCAGTTGCCGGGCCAATAATAGCTCAGTTGTTGAGCCCGTGCTTCTTCAGCGCGTGGCGGATCTGGTCATAGCTCAGACCCAGTGCTTCGGCGGCAACCTTCTGGTTGAAGCGGCAGCGCGCCATCGTGTCCGACAGGATTTGCCGTTCATAGGCATCGACCGCCGCGCGCAGGTCGCTGACGGCGCCGCCGGGCGGTGCGGCGGGGGCGGCCATTGCACTCTCGTCACCGGGCGCAGCCGGGGCAGGGGGCGCCGCGTCGGCCTTCGCCTGCGTCTTGCGCGCTACGGGCTGCCAGGGGCTGGCGAAGGGGTCGAAGCTCAGCGCATCGACCGGGCGCGTCGGGTCGGCCCAGCGATAGATGGCGCGTTCGATGACGTTGCGGAGCTCGCGGACATTGCCCGGCCAGTCGTGGCCCTCCATCGCCGCGAGCGCGCGCGGGCCGAAGCCCGGCCATTCGTCCCAGCCGAGCACCGCGGCCATGCGCTGTCCGAAATAGGTGGCGAGCACCTCGATATCGCCTTCGCGCGCGCGCAAGGGGGGTAGGGTTATGACCTCGAACGACAGCCGGTCGAGCAGGTCGGCGCGAAAGCGGTTGTCATCGACCAGCGCGGGCAGATGCTCGTTGGTCGCGGCGACGATGCGGACGTCGACGCGGATCGGCCGCGACGAACCCACGCGCGTCACATCGCCATATTCGACCGCGCGGAGCAGCCGTTCCTGCGCACCCATCGACATGGTCGCGAGCTCGTCGAGGAACAAGGTGCCGCCGTCGGCTTCCTCGAAGCGCCCTGCGCGCGTCTTCGTCGCGCCGGTAAAGGCCCCCGCCTCGTGCCCGAACAATTCGCTCTCGATCAGCGTCTCGGGCATCGCGGCGCAGTTCATGATCACATAGGGTCGGTCCCAGCGCGCTGACAGCCGGTGCAGACGTTCGGCGATCAGTTCCTTGCCGGTGCCGCGCTCGCCGATCACCAGCACCGGACGGTCAAGCGTCGCCGCCTGGCTCGCACGTTCGACCGCATCCTGAAAGGCGACCGACTGGCCGATGAACTGCGTTTCGCGTTCCATTCCCAATCATTGGCAAAATTTCCCGCTGATTGGCAAGTCATTTTGTGCGGATGGGGTGTTTCTGTGTGAAGTTAGGCGCTTTTCCGCCGCTTTCGGCAATTGGCACGTCTCCTGCAAAGATATTTGCGAACCGGCGCAGAATGCTCCGGTGCAGCGAAAAACAGGAAGGAACGATCATGAAGACGCTGTTTGCCCAGACTGCCACTTTCGCGCTCAGCGCGGTCGGTGCGCTGGCCATCCTTGTCGGGGTGATCGATCATCCGCAGGTCGTTTACGACGTCGCTGCTGCAACCCCGGCGGTCAGCCTCGTGGCCTGACCGAAAACTGGTGCCGGGGCACTCTCCCCCCTTGCCCCGCCCCGGCACCAGCCATTTTCGACGAATTTCGACAGGAGTTTAGACATGGGTATTTTTTCACGAACCCGCGACATCATCGCCGCCAACGTCACCGATCTGCTTGACCGGGCCGAAGATCCCGAAAAGATGATCCGCCAGATCATCTTCGAGATGAACGAAACCCTCGTCGAAGTCCGCGCCTCGGCCGCCCGCACCATCGCCGACCAGAAGGAAATGCGTCGCCACATCGCGAAGCTCGAAAGCCTTCAGGACAGCTGGAAGGAAAAGGCCGAACTGGCGCTGTCGAAAGATCGCGAAGACCTGGCCACCGCCGCGCTGGTCGAAAAGCAGAAGGCCGGCGACATGGCTGAAAAGCTGAAGGCCGAAATCGCCGTGCTCGACGATGCGCTCAAGGGCTATGAAGCCGACATCACCAAGCTGCAGAAGAAGCTCAGCGAAGCGCGCGCGCGTCAGTCGAGCGTCGTCAATCGCCTCGAAAGCGCCGAAAACCGCTATCGTCTGCGCGAAATGACCAATGGCGACCGCGTCCAGGATGCCTTCTCGCGCTTCGAAACGCTCGAACGCCGCGTCGACGAAGCCGAAGGCCGTGCCGACGCGCTGGGCCTCGGCTACAAGAAGTCGCTCGACGAAGAAATCGCCGAGCTGCAGGCGGCCGACAAGGTTGCCGACGAACTCGCCGCGCTGAAAGCCGCGCAGGGCAAGAACTAAGGAGCCGGACCGATGGAAGAAGTGATCATTGTCCCGATCGTCATCGGCACGCTCTTCCTCGGTCTGCCCTGGCTGATCCTCCACTACATCACCAAGTGGAAGCAGGCCAAGACATTGACCGGAGAGGATGAACAGCTGCTCGACGAAATGTATGACACGGCGCGCCGTCTCGAAGCCCGCCTGCATACCGTCGAACGGATCATCAGCGCCGACCATCCCGATTTCCGCCCCGCGGTTCGCAGCGATGAAGATCTGGCGCAGCTTGAAAACATCAGCAGGAGGAACTGAGATGTCCGCTAGCCGCACGAAATTCTATCTCGACAAACAGAACGCCAAATGGAGCGGCGTCTGTGCGGGCATCGCCGACTATAGCGGAATCGACGCCCTGTGGGTCCGCGTCGGCGCGGTGCTGCTGACGCTGATGGGGGGCTTCCCCTGGACGCTGATCGCTTACTGGCTCGTCGCCTGGATGGCGCAGCCGAAGCCCTTCGCGCTTTATGGCTCTTACTACACGAGCCACAACCGCCGCCTCGCCGACGAGATCGACGCACTGCGCTGATCCCGGCGACGCCCGGAACCATGGCAACAGGGAGTTGAAACATGAATTTCGGTGGTCCCGCTTTCATCCTCGCCATCATCGGCATCTCGATGGCCGGCTGGATGTTCACCACTTGGATCCGCGCCAAACACGGCTATCCGGTTGAAAATGAATGGGGCGGCACGGTTCATCGAACCGACGCCGACGCTGATCGAAAAATCGCACTGCTCGAAGGCGACAATGCCAAGCTCGCCGGCAAGATCGTCCGGCTGGAGGAACGCATCTCGGTTCTCGAACGCATTGCGACCGACACCAACGGACAGGCCGCGCAGCTCGCCAGTCAGATAGACAGCCTGCGCTGAGGGGAATAACCATGGACTTCATCATCCTGAAGGAAGCAATCGCGCCGGTCGCGGCGATCATCGGCCTCGCGGCAATCGGTGGCTGGATTTTCACCACCTGGTTGCGCATCAAGCACGGCTATCCGCTCGAGAACAGCTGGGGCAAGGCGATCTATCCCAAGACCAGCGACGAGGCGATGGAACGCGTGAAGCTGATCAGCCAGGAAAATGCCCAGCTTCGCGCCGAACTCGGATCGGTCAAGGATCGCCTGGCGGTGGTCGAACGCATCGTCACCGACGAAGGCCACCGGCTGGAGCGCGAGATCGAGGCGCTGCGGCGTCCGGCGAACTGAGGAAGGAGCAGCCGTCATGAGCGACACCATCTGGATCCTGATCCCGCTTGCCCCCTTTCTCCTCGGCGGCTTCGCCATCTGGTCGAAGCACCAGCAGAAGATGATCGAGAAGCAGTCCGAACTTACCGCCGAAAAGGCCGCGCAATATGCGGCGCAGACCGAGCGGCTCGAAGCGCGCGTCCGCGTCCTCGAACGCATCGTGACCGACAAGGGAATCGACGTCGCCGACGAGATCGAGAAGCTGCGCGAAGCCCCGCTGAACTGACAAGACAAGACCGAAAGGATCACTCCCCATGAACCCCTTTGAAATGGTCATCGGCATCGTGCTGATCGTGACGATCGGCAGCATCGTCCGGGCGAAATATGGCGTCCACCGCGACCGCCGCGGCAACGAATATTTCGTCGGCAACGCGAATCAGGATGCCGAGACCAAGGCGCTGCAAGCCGAAATCCGTCAATTGAAAGAGCGCATCCAGGTGCTCGAACGGATCGCCACCGACAATAATCGCGCGGTCAGCCTCGACGAGGAAATCGAGAAGCTGCGCGATCGTTCGCACCCCTGATGTGACGAAGAAGGAGCCCTGTCATGGCCGCCATCACTTCTGACCTCGCAACCAATCTTGTCACCGCCGCGGTGGCGCTGTCCGCCCTCGGCATCGTCAGCCTCGCCGCGCTGCGCGGCTGGCGCGACTGGATCCAGCTCAAGCGCGAAGAACTCGCCATCTGCCACAGCGTCGGCCAGGACCCCGCGGTGCCGCACGCCGGATCGCGGATCGAGATCGCCGACCTCAAGGAACGGCTGCGCAAGCTCGAAGCCATTGCGGCGGGGGTCGATCTTTGATCGGCTCGCCTCCGTCATTGCGAGAGGCTTTCCTTCCAACGCGCTTTCTGCCACGGCCGCGACCATGCGCAGCCTCGACGACATTTTCGAAGAATATGACTTTCTCGACGGCGACGATCGCTATCGCCTGCTGATCGATCTCGGTCGCGAACTGGAGCCGATGCCCGATCCACTCAAGACCGACGCCACGCTGGTCCGCGGCTGTTCGGCGAGCGTCTGGGTCTACCCGCTGCCGCAGGACGGCGACCGGTTGCACTTCCTTGCCGACAGCAATGCCGCGATCACCAAGGGGATCGTCGCGCTCGTTCTCGCCGCGGTGCAGGACAAGCCCGCGACGGAGGTCGCCGCGATGGACATAGCCGCCGCGCTCGCCCCGTTCGACCTGACGCGCCAGCTGTCGTCGAACCGTACGCAGGGCGTCCCCAACATGATTGCCTTGGTCCAGGACACGGCGCGGCGCATCGCCGGCGCCTGAGCATCCCGCTTCAACGATCGATCGCCATCGAGGTCGGCGCGTTCTTCTGACAAGCACGAAAAAGGGCGCGGGAGTTTCCTCCCGCGCCCTGATTTTCGTATACTGCCGGGGGCTTAGAAGCCGACGGTCAGCGTGCCGCTGATCGTGCGCGGCGCGCCGATCTGGGCGAAGGGAACCGAGCCCGGGTTGGCGGTCACGAGGCCCGAACCCAGAACGCCGCCCTGATTCAGGCTGGTCGTGTACGAGCCGACATAGAGATTGTCGAACAGGTTGTAGACGTTGAGCTGGAAGAAGGTCTTGTCGTTCAGACCCAGGAACTCCAGGCTCAGGCGCGCATCGAGGTTGACCAGCCAATAGGCGTTGGTTTTCGCCGGATAGACAATCGTCGGTGCAGCCTGCGTACCCGCATAGATCGGCAGATTGGTGTCATAGATAAACCGGCCGCCCGTGCGCTTGCCGGTGATACCCAGTTCGACCGGCCCCAGCGTTCCGCGGACCGAGCCGCCGAACGTATATTCGGGCGAACCCGATTCACGCTTGCCGGCAGTCTGGGCGAACAGCGGATCGCCGATCGCGGCGCAACCGATGGCAGTATTGACCGCGGTGCAGCTGCCAGCCTGGACATTGTCCTTGATCTCCGACTTCATCCACGAGCCAAAGGCGTAGAGAGCCAGTTCCGGGATCGGCTGGAAGGCAACGCTGCCGTCGATGCCATATTTGTCGACACGACCAAGGTTACGGTAGACGTTGCGTTCGGTGACGGGATCATAGGCCGAAGCGAGACGATCGCTGTACTTCGTGAACCAGCCCGAAAGCTGCGCCTGAACCTGGCCGGTACGATAGCGAACGCCCAGATCGAAGTTATCCGACTTTTCAGGGTTCGGACGCGCCGATGCGGTGTTCGGTGCAAAGAAGAAGGCGTTGTAAAGCGAGTCCGTGCCCGGAACCTGCAGGCCCTTCGAATAGTTCGCGAACACCGAGATCCGGTTGCTGGGCTTGAACAGCAGGCCGACGTTCGGAAGAATGTCGTCATACTTGAGCACACGCTGCTGCGGGCCCTGAACTGCCGGGTTCGCAGCTGCATAGGTCGCGTTGCGCGGGTCGCCCTGACCAAAGCAATCGACGAAGCCCGAGTCGCTCGTCGTGAAGCAATAGTTGTTCAGATTACGCCGGAAGAACGGCGCGCGAATGCCGAGCGTCGTAACGAGGCTGCCATCCATAAACTCCCCGCGATACTCGCCGGAAATCTGGTTGAGCGTGGCATAGGAGAGGCGGTCACGCTTCTGCAGAACGCCGCCGGTAACGTCGGTTGCACCGTCGTTGACCGGGAACACGTCGATCGGCTCGCCATTGAGCTGCAGGAAGCCGACTTGTCCCGTCTGACGGTGACGCGCGCGGTCGAAAGTGTAGCCGATGCGAACCGTGTGACCCTCTGCAATGTCCCAGCGCAGGTTAGCGATCACGCCATAGCGATGGGTCTGCGTCTGGCTGGGTGCCAGCACCGCAACTTCGTCGAGCAGGTCGCCGTCGCCGTTGAGGTCCATGCCGAAATAAGGACGGCCGCCGATGTAGCCAGCGAGGCCATTGTTGAGCCGTTCGCGCGCATTGACGGTCCCGCCGCCATTGGCCTTCACATACTGGTAGCTGGGATCGACGGTAAGGGTTACGCCTTCCGACAGCGTGAACTTCGACGCGCCGCGGATGTTACCCGTGTTCGACGGGTTATAGCGGCGGTCAAACTCGGTACCGCACGACGACGCCGAATCTGGAGCGCCCGGCGTGACAGTTGCAGTCGTGGTGCACGGATAGTTGATGTTATATTCGCGCTCGTCGTTGTTCATCGGGAAGCGGTTGCCCGAACCCGAACCGACAACGCGGTTGGCGTCGAGGCGCAGCGGCAGCGAACCGAAGAAGTTGTTGCGGTTCTCGTTATAG
>LULO01000036.1_pt1 | contig 26916 bp, 24 predicted proteins | sample 728121 | NCBI WGS metagenome assembly LULO01 (sample SAMN03860287, study PRJNA289734) | marine metagenome | biome: seawater column; feature: ocean; material: water; isolation source: Red Sea water column Station 149 - depth 50m | place: Saudi Arabia: Red Sea | collected 2011-10-15 | depth 50 m | reverse complement strand
CACGCGCATGGCCGCAGCTGACCCCGACCACTACCTCGTGCTCGACGCCCGGGCCCCGATCGAGGAGATCGCCGGCGCGATTCGCGAGCGCGTGGACGGCATCCTCGCGGGTCGAGGTGCGAGGCCGGCCACGGCACCCACCGCGGGTCGAGGTGCGAGGCCGGCCACGGCCCCCACCGCGGGTCGAGGTGCGAGGCCGGCCACGGCCGAGCCTCGAGACCCAGGAGCCCCCGCATGAGCGTCTGGGACGACCTGGTCGGCCAGAAGCCGGTCATCGAGACCCTGCGGGCCGCCGCGTCCGGGCAGGGCATGACCCACGCGTTCCTGCTCACCGGCCCGCCCGGATCGGGCCGCTCCAACGCCGCGATCGCCTTCGCCGCCGCGCTGCAGTGCGAGAACGGCCCCGGGCCCGCGGCCGGGTGCGGCGGTTGCAACGCCTGCATCACCACCCTGGCCGGCTCCAACCCCGACGTGACCCGGGTGTCGACGGAGTCGGTGCAGTTCCGAGTGAAGGACGCCCGCGAGATGGTGCGCAAGTCCGCCATGAGCCCGGTCAGCCAGCGCTGGCAGGTGATCGTGGTCGAGGACGCCGACCGTTTCAACGACTCCTCGGGCAACGCCGTGCTCAAGGCTGTGGAGGAGCCGGCGGACCGGACCGTGTGGGTGCTGTGCGCGCCGACCGTCGAGGACGTCCTGCCCACGATTCGCAGCCGCTGCCGTCTGGTCTCGCTCGCGACGCCGACCGCGCCGGAGGTGGCCGACTTCCTGGTGCGCCGGCAGGGCGTGGCCGAGTCGCTGGCGTCGTACGCCGCCCGCGCCAGCCAGGGCCACATCGGCCGTGCCAAGGCGCTGGCGACCGACGAGGCGACCCGCAACCGGCGCCGCGAGGTCGTTTCGCTGCCGGCGCGGCTGACCAGCATCGGCGCCTGCATGCAGGCCGCGACCAACCTCGCCGACGTGGCGAAGGAGGAGGCGGAGGCGATCACCGCCGACCTCGACCAGCGCGAGAAGGCCGACCTGGACCGTGCGTTCGGCTACGAGGACAAGGGGCGCCGCCCGCGGGAGTACGCCTCCGCGCTGCGTGAGATGACCGACGACCAGAAGCGCCGCGCCAAGCGGCGGGTGCTCGACGTGGTCGACCGCAGCCTGATGGACCTCGTCTCGGTCTACCGCGACGCGATCGCGCTCGCGAGCCGGGCGCCGGGGCAGCTGGTCAACGAGGAGATCCGGCCCGACGTCGAGGAGGTCGTGCGCACCTCCACCCCCGAGCTCAACCTGCGCCGCATCGCGTGGGTCTTCGAGGCGCGCGAGCAGATGCTGGAGTTCAACGTGCCGGTGCCCTTGGCGCTGGAGTCCATGATGGTGGCGCTGAAGGTGCCCGAGGGAAGCAGGTAGACCGTGTCCACGACGACGACCCGGGTGGTGGCCGCCGTGGTGGCCCTCGCGATGGTGCTGGCCGGCCTCGGCGTGGCGCTCACCCTCTTCTTCGGCGGGGACGACACCGGGCGCTCGTCCGGGCCGGCGCCCACCACGACGCCCGAGCCCGGTGCGACCGATGCGCCCTCGCCCGAGCTCGACGCGTTCTACGGCCAGGAGCTCGACTGGAGCCCCTGCGAGCGCGACGACGACCTCGAGTGCGCGACGCTCACCGTCCCGGTCGACTACACCGACCCCGACGGCGACACCGTCGGCATCGCCCTGCTCAAGCTGCCCGCCACGCGTCCCGCGGAGCGGATCGGCTCACTGGTGGTCAACCCCGGTGGCCCCGGCGCCCCCGGCACGTCGTACGCCGCGGCCGCCGGCGTGGCCTTCCGCCCGGCGCTCTACCAGCGCTACGACATCGTGGGCTTCGACCCGCGCGGCACCGGCTTTTCGGACCCGGTCGACTGCGTGAGCGACGAGGAGCTCGACGCGTTCCTCTCGATCGACCCGGCGCCCGACACGACCGCCGAGGTCGAGGAGGCCCGTGCCGACCTCGAGGACTTCTTCGCCGGCTGCCTCGAGCGCTCCGACGGGCTGGTCGAGCACGTCACGACCGTCGAGACCGCCCGCGACATGGACGTCCTGCGCGCGGCGCTGGGGGAGTCCGAGCTCACCTACTTCGGCGCGTCCTACGGCACCAAGCTCGGGGCGACCTACGCCGAGCTGTTCCCCGACACGGTCGGCCGGTTCGTCCTCGACGGTGCCGTGGACGTCTCGGCGTCCTCACGTGACCTGACCCTGGGCCAGGCCGAGGGCTTCCAGCGGGCGCTCGAGGCCTACGTCGGCGACTGCGTCGACGGTGGCGGCTGCTTCCTCGGCGACTCCGTCGACGCCGGCCTGGAGCGGATCGCGACCTTCCTCGACGAGGTCGACGCCGAGCCGCTGCCCGCGGGCGACCGCGACCTGACCGTCGGCAACGCCTTCTACGGGATCATCACCCCGCTCTACGTCAGCGACTACTGGTTCCTGCTGACCCAGGCGCTGCAGGACGCCTTCGACGGCGACGGCAGCGCGCTGATGGAGCTCGCCGACCTCTACGCCTCGCGCGAGCCCGACGGCTCCTACTCCGACAACTCCGCCGAGGCGATCTACGCCATCAACTGCCTCGACGACCCCGGGGGTGCGTCGGTGGAGGAGATCCGCGAGCAGATCCCGGTCTTCGAGGAGGTCTCGCCGACCCTGGGCGAGGTGTTCGCGTGGAGCCTCATCGGCTGCGTGGGCGACACCCGGCAGGCCGTCGAGGAGGCGCCGGAGATCCGGGCCGAGGGAGCCGCCCCGATCCTGGTGGTCGGCACCACGCGCGACCCGGCCACGCCGTACGAGTGGGCCGAGTCGTTGGCGGACCAGCTGGCCAGCGGGGTGCTGCTGAGTCGTGACGGCGATGGCCACACGGCGTACAACTCCGGCAACGAGTGCATCGACTCCACGATCGAGGACTACCTGCTCGAGGGCACCGTGCCCGCCGACGGCACGTCCTGCTGATCGCCCACCGCTGGTCGAGCCCGTCGGCGGTCGAGGAGGCGCGCCAGCGCCGTCTCGAGACCCCGACCGCTACCGCGGCAGGACCACCCGCACCAGCCCCAGCGCGGAGGCGCCGGCGAAGTTGCCCATCGAGAACGCGTCGTCCCAGACCGCGATCCTGCCGTGCCGCAGCGTGAAGGTGCCGCGCACCCAGAACTCCGAGCGCCAGCGGCCGAGCGTCAACCAGTCTGTGCGGTCGGTGAGCACGACGTCGCCCTCGGCGGCGGCCGCGTGCATCGTGTAGCCGAAGCCCACCCCGCGCTTCTCCATGCCGATCAGCGCACCGGTGGCCCGGCGCCCGCGCAGGGTCGGCAGGCCGGTGTTGCGCCACTCGATGTCGACGTCGAGGAGGTCCAGGGCGCTGCGGGAGTCGCCCGCGGCCAAGGCGTCGAGGAAGGTCGTGACGACGGAGACGGGCTCGCTCATGTGGCCAGCCTAGGGGCGGCGGCGGGTGGGGCCTCGCGTGGGAAGGTCCATCGGCCGGCCGGCGTACCTTGACCCGGGCCGATGGAGCTCCGTCGTCCCGGGGCAAGGCCTATCGGCCGGCCGATGAACCTTGCCCCGGTCGTCACAGCAGCCCCAGCGCCTCCCGCACCGTGGCCTCGCCGGAGAGCACGGCGCCCTCCATGTAGCCGTTCCACACCGGCGAGCACTCCGCGCCCGCCCAGTGCACTCGACCGACCGGCTCACGCAGCGCGTCGCCGAGGCCGGTCCACACGCCGGGCGCGAAGTGTGCGCCGTAGCAGCCGCGGGTGAACTCCTCGGCGGTCCAGTCGCGCTCGACGTACTCCACCGGCTCGGCGGCCTGCGGGCCGAAGTAGCGCACCAGGCACTCGACCACGGCCGTACGCCGCTGGGCCGGTGTCCGCCCGGACCACTCGCGCGCCGCGGCGCCCTCGAGGAAGCACATCAGGATGCCGCGGTCGTAGCCGGGCGGGGTGTTGTCGAAGACGACCTTGACCGGGCCCCGGTCCGAGCCGGCCTGGCCGTTGAGGCCCTCGTCGCGCCAGAACGGCCGCGGGTAGACGGCGTAGACCTTGATGACCGAACCGGCGGGCAGCTTCTGGGTCAGCTGGTCGCGCCGCGACGGCAGCAGCGGCTCGTAGCGCAGCCGGCCGGCCAACGTGGGAGGCAGCGTCACGACGACCCGCGAGCCGCGGAAGCGCTCCCCGTCGCGAGTCACCACGTCGACCCCGGTCGCGTCCTGCTCCACCGACGCCACCGGCTGCCCGAGCCGCACGTCGAGGCCCTCGGCCATCCGCTTGGAGATCAGCACCGACCCGCCCTCGATGCGGTCCTGCTGGGCGCCGCGGTCGACGGCCATCAGCGTGTCCATGTCGGTGCCGGAGCGGGTGTAGAACAGCGCGTGCAGCAGCGAGACGTCGGCGGGCCGGCAGGCCAGGACGGCCTCGGAGTAGAGCTCGAAGTAGGCCCGCGCCTGCGGGGTGCGCAGGTTGCGGCGTACCCACGTCGCCAGCGTCTGCTCGTCGAGCCGGTCCGCCTCCGTGGTGGCCCACGGGGCGTCGAGGTCAGTGCGCCGCGCGAGCCGCCCGAAGCGGGTGACGCCTTGCGCGAGGTCGGCGAGCGCGACGGGGTTGAGACGGGGGACCGCCCCCTTGCGTCCCGCCAACCGCCCGGTACGCCGCCCGAGGCCGAACACGATGTCGCCGTCGTTCCACGTCGGCACCGTCCGCAGCCCGAGCTCGTCGAGGAGCGCGTACATCCGGTCCTGCGTGGGCCCGACCCACTGCCCGCCGAGCTCGATCCACTGCCCGTCGGCGAGCGCGCCGCCCTCGGTGCGACCGCCGACCCGGTCCCGGGCCTCGACGACCACGACGGAGCGGCCCTCCGAGGCGACGGCTCGGGCGGCCGCGAGCCCGGACAGACCGGCGCCCACGACGACGACGTCCCAGCTCATGCGCTCTCCTGTCGTCGGTGCTGTGCCCGGGGCCCGCTCGCAGGCTACGTGGCCGACGGCGTGGCCGGGTGCCGTGACGCCGTGGCCTCGGCGATCTCCTGCATCCGGGTGGTGGCGAGCTCGATCATCAGCCGCGCGGCGGGGGAGAGGACGGCGCCCTTGCGGTGCACGATCGCGAAGGTGTCGAACTGCCGCGGTCGCAGCGACACCCAGCCGGCCTTCGGGGCGAGGCGGGGGACGAGCTGCTGGGCAGCGCCGAGGGGGATGACGGTGTCGGCGAGCCCGAGGCCGACCAGCTCGACGGCGGTCTCGATGTCCTCGACCTCGATGCGGGTGGCCGGGTTGCGGCCCGTCTCGTGGAGCATCCGGCGCAGGGTGGCGCGGGTGGAGTCGGTCGCGCGGAAGGTCGTCTCCGACATCACCAGCGTGGCCAGCGAGAGGCGGTGGGCGGTCACCGGCGTCTCGAGGCGGGCGGGCTCGGCGCTGAGGTAGACCAGCTCCTCGCGGGCCACGGGGGTGACGTCCATGCCCTCGCTCTCGACGGTGGAGACGGCCAGCATCGCGGCCTCGAGCCGGCCGCGGCGCAGCTCCTCCATGACCTCGGCGGAGTTCTGCCCGACCAGCTCGACCCGGACGCCGGGGTAGCGGGTGAGCACGTCGGCGATCAGTCCGGCGCCGGCGTACAACCGGGCGATGCCGAACATCCCGAAGCGGATCGTCCCGGTCTCGAAGGACTTCACCGACTGCACGGCCTGGCGGGCCTCGTCGATAGAGGCGAGCACCTTCTCGGCGTACGGGCGCAGGGTGTCCCCCACCGTGGTCGGGACGACGCCGCGGCCGACCCGGCGGAAGAGCTCGACGCCGAGGGTCTTCTCCAGCGCGCGGATCTGCTCGGAGACCGAGGGTTGGGCGTAGCCGAGGTGCTCAGCGGCGCGCGTGAGGGAGCCGTGCTCGTAGGCGGCGAGGAAGCATGTGAGCTGGTGCACAGAAAGCATAGGAAAATCCTTGAGAACCGGCTGGAAAGACAGGCTACCCCTGTTCTTACCGGTGAGTCAGAATTGACCTCGTCACCCGATCAGACTCCGAGGAGGTCCCCATGTTCATGTTCACCCACGACTGCTCCGCCTGCGACCGCACGCAGCTCATCTTCCCGTCGATGATCACGGGCGCCACCCGCACCGACGCCGGCACCCAGGTCACCTTCGAGTGCTGGTGCGGCGCTCCGCAGACCGCGCTCCGCAGCGCCGCGAAGGGCGAGAACCGCGAGATGGTCGCCGCCTGAGTCGCGGCAGTCACGGGCCGTCCGGCGGCCCCACCCGACGAGGTCGGTCACGGACGCCTACAGTGCGTCCATGGCCGACCTCGACTCGTTGATCGCCCCCCACTACGACGTCGTCCTGGCGCGCAACCCCGGTGAGCAGGAGTTCCACCAGGCGGTGCTGGAGGTGCTGGAGACGCTCGGCCCGGTCGTGCGCAAGCACCCGGAGTACGTCGACGCCTCGATCATCGAGCGCATCTGCGAGCCCGAGCGCCAGCTGATCTTCCGGGTCCCGTGGAACGACGACGCCGGCCAGGTCCAGGTGAACCGGGCGTTCCGCGTGGAGTTCAACTCCGCGCTCGGCCCCTACAAGGGCGGCCTGCGCTTCCATCCCACGGTCTACCTCGGGATCGTGAAGTTCCTCGGCTTCGAGCAGGTCTTCAAGAACGCGCTGACCGGGCTGCCGATCGGTGGCGGCAAGGGCGGGTCGGACTTCGACCCGAAGGGTCGCAGCGACGCGGAGGTCATGCGTTTCTGCCAGTCGATGATGACCGAGCTCTACCGGCACCTCGGGGAGTACACCGACGTCCCCGCCGGCGACATCGGGGTGGGCGGTCGGGAGATCGGCTACCTCTTCGGCCAGTACAAGCGGATCACCAACCGCTACGAGTCCGGTGTCCTGACGGGCAAGGGTCTCGCCTTCGGCGGCTCCCAGGTGCGCACGGAGGCGACCGGCTACGGGCTGGTCTACTTCACCGAGGAGATGCTCCGCACCCGCGACCTGTCCCTGTCCGGGCGCAGGGTGGTCGTCTCGGGCTCGGGCAACGTCGCCATCTATGCGATCGAGAAGGCGACGGCCCTGGGTGCCCACGTGGTCGCCTGCTCGGACTCCGGTGGTTACGTGGTGGACGAGGACGGCATCGACGTACCTCTGCTCAGCCAGGTCAAGGAGGTCGACCGCGGCCGGGTCTCCGACTACGCCGCCCAGCGGCCGAAGGCGCGCTTCGTCGAGGGCGGCTCGGTGTGGGAGGTGCCCTGCGAGGTGGCGCTGCCGTGCGCTACGCAGAACGAGCTGGACGGCGGCGAGGCCCGCACTCTGGCCGACAACGGCGTGGTCGCCGTCGCCGAGGGTGCCAACATGCCGTGCACGCCCGAGGCCGTGGACGTGTTCGCCGAGCGCGACGTGCTGTTCGCGCCCGGGAAGGCGGCGAACGCCGGCGGCGTGGCGACCTCGGCCCTGGAGATGCAGCAGAACGCCTCCCGCGACTCGTGGACGTTCGAGCACACCGAGGACCGGCTGCGCACGATCATGGCGGGCGTGCACGAGCGGTGCGCGGGCGCCGCGGAGGAGTACGGCCGCCCCGGGGACTACGTCGCCGGCGCCAACATCTCAGGCTTCGTCCGGGTGGCCGACGCGATGCTCGCGCTGGGCGTGGTCTGACGTCCCGGTGGTCGAGCAGTCTCGAAACCGAGGCCTTACCGGTTCAACCACCAGATCGACGCGTTGAGCGCGGTCGCGAAGGCGACCCAGCCGAGGTAGGGAACCATCAGCCAGGCCGCGGCGCGACTGCGGTTGCGGAAGAGCACGATGGTCACGCTGATCGCCGCCAGGAGCGCGGCGATCTCCACCAGCGCCCAGCCGTAGGTGCCGGCGCCGAAGAAGATCGGTGTCCACGCCGCGTTGAGCACCAGCTGGCCGACCCACCACCCGGTGGCCACGTCCGAGCCGGTACGCCGCCAGGCCAGCCAGCCCGCGACGCCGATCGCGACGTACAGGACCGACCACACCGGCCCGAACAGCCACGAGGGCGGCGCGAAGAACGGCAGCTCGAGCGACTCGTACTCCGAGCCGGCCGAGGACGAGGCGGCCCCACCGAGCCCGGCGGCCACTGCCGTCGCCACCAGGAACGCGGCCAGCGCCCACCAGGTGCTCCGCCCGGTGGGTCGGTCGGTGACTCGGTGACGAGGATCGGTCGCGGTGCTGGCCATGTCTCGACACTGCCCGGGCCGGGGGACCCGCTCACCACCCGACCGGGCGCCGTTTTCGTGCCTCGCGACCGGCTCCCTATACTTCCTCGGGTTGCCCGAGGGCAGCACGCCGCCTTAGCTCAGTCGGTAGAGCGAGTCACTCGTAATGACTAGGTCGTCGGTTCGATTCCGACAGGCGGCTCCGCTACAGGCCCCTGACCTGCGGAGACGCGGGCCAGGGGTTTCGCGCATCCGGGGATGGCGCGTCCGGAGTGTGTGCATCGCACCTGCCGCGTCACCCGCACTCCGGTCAGCGACACGGTGACCTCGGAATGGTGGCTCGGCTCGTCATCCCTGCTCGAGGCGCGCGGTCACTACCCGGTGCGTCCCCTCGCCGTAGGCCACGATCCGGGCCTCACGCACGCCGGTAGGGGTGGTGCGCAGGGTGATGACGGCGGCGTCGACGGCGTCCTCAAGGGGCCAGGCGTAGACGCCGGCGCTGATGAGCGGGAACGCGACGGTCTCGGCGCCGACCTCGTCGGCGACCTCGAGGCAGCGGCGGTAGCAGGAGGTCAGCAGTTCCCGGTCGGTCTCGCCGCGGGAGTGGTTGGGGCCGACGGTGTGGATGACCCACCGGGCTGGCATCCGGCCGGCGGTGGTCCAGCCGGCGTCGCCGGTGGCGAGGCCGTGGGGGAAGCGGCGTACGCAGTCGGCGAGCACGTCGGGGCCGCCGGCTGCGTGGATGGCGCCGTCGACGCCTCCGCCGCCGCGCATGCGGCGGTTGGCGGCGTTGACGACCGCGTCGACGTCCTGGGTGGTGATGTCGCCTCGGACGGCGACGACCTCGGCGTACGGCATGGTCACCAGCTCTCTCTCGTCACGGGTTCGCCGCAGGCGGGGCACAGCACGGTCTCGCTCGGTTGGCCGGGCTCGGTGTGGCCGCGGGTGCCGCAGAAGTCGCAGACCCACCGTTCGAGTTCCATGGCTGCATCTTCAGCCACAGCACCGACAACGCGCCTAGGTTGGCGCCATGGCGCGCTGCATTCCGGAGGAGCCGACGTTCGTCACGGAGTCTGAGCGGCAGGTGTGGGAGCGGCTGCGCGACGGGCTGCCGGGTGACTGCGTGGTGATGGCGAACGTCCGGCTGACCGACGAGGTGAAGGACCACGAGATCGACCTGTTGGTGCTGGTCCCGGAGGCGGGGTTCGTGTGCTTGGAGGTCAAGGGAGGGTCGGTCTGGCTGGAGGACGACGGGTGGTGGATCAAGCGCGGCGAGAAGGTCGAGCGGTGCGACCCGGTGACGCAGGCGCGGGAGGGCAAGCACGCGGTCAGGCGGTACGTCGAGGCCGACCCGCGGTGGGGCAGCCGAGAGCAGGTGGCGTTCTCCCACGGGGTGGTGCTGCCGCACACCGAGCTGCCCGAGGGGTTCTCGGTGCCGGATTTGCCGCGGTGGGGGTTCCACGACCGCGGTGACATTGCGGACCTGCCGGAGCGGGTGCGGACCAACGGGTGGGGCCTGGCGCACGGGCGGTGGACGCCCAACCACGACGACGTCGAGCTCGTGGCGGAGATCCTGGCGGGGCGGTCGCGGCCGTCGTACGACGTCAACGCCGACGCCGAGGAGCGCGCGGCGACCGCGGACCGGCTGACGCAGGAGCAGATGGTGATCCTGCAGGTCACCCGGCTGCTGCGCCGGGTCGAGGTGCGCGGGGGAGCGGGCAGCGGGAAGACGGTGCTGGCGCTGCAGAAGGCCAAGGACCTCACCCGCGGGGTGGGGGAGGGGGCGCGACGTGAGCGGGTGGCGCTGCTGTGCTACTCGATCGGGTTGGCGGAGTACCTCAAGCGGGTCGTCGCGGGGTGGGACCGGCGGCACCGGCCGGCGTTCGTGGGCACGTATGAGGAGCTGGGCCGGCTGTGGGGTCTGGAGATGGGCTCCGAGGACGACCCGGCGTTCTGGGAGTCCGAGCTGCCGCGGCTGATGGCCGAGCAGGCGGCCGGTCTGGCGGAGGGGCACCGGTTCGACTCTGTCGTGGTCGACGAGGCGCAGGACTTCGCCGACTCGTGGTGGGCCTCGGTGCTGGGGGCGCTGCGGGACGAGGAGGCCGGTGGGGTGTTCGTGTTCAGTGACGAGAACCAGCGGCTCTTCGCGCGGTTCGGTCGCCCGCCGGTGCAGCTGGTGCCGCTGGTGTTGGACCACAATCTGCGCAACACCAAGCAGATCTACGACGCGTTCGGCCCGCTCGCGCCCTCGCGGATGCAGGCCCGGGGCGGGTCGGGCGCCGATGTGCGGTTCGTGGCCGCTGCCAGCGAGGACGCCATCGACGTCGCCGACTCCCAGGTCGAGGCGTTGATGGACGAGGGCTGGGACCCCTCGCGGATCGCGCTGCTGACCACCGGCCACCGCCACCCCGAGCAGATGGCACAGGTCGAGCGGCACGGGAAGGTCGCCTACTGGCGGTCGTTCTGGGAGGGCGAGGACGTCTTCTACGGCCACGTCCTGGGCTCGAAGGGCCTCGAGCGCGCGTGTGTCGTGCTGTGCGTCAACGAGGCCGGCGGGCGGGACCGGGCCCGGGAGCGGTTGTACGTCGGGATGTCACGCGCCACCGACGTGCTCGTCGTGGTCGGGGACCCCGAGGTCGTGCGGCGGATCGGTGGGGACGAGGTCTCGCGGCGGCTCGGGATCTCGGGGTGACGACAGGCGAGGAGCGCCCGGAGTCTGGGTCGCTCAGGATCGGGACCTGGAACCTCGACGGTCGCTCGGGTCCGCGGCAACGCGACTTTCTGGCCTCCCTGGGGTGCGACGTCCTGCTGCTGACCGAGGTGCCCGAGGGTCTGGACCTGGGTCCGTGGTCGGTGCACCTGTCGGAGGCGGAGATCCGTGAGGGCGTGCGGTACGCGGCAGTGGCGGCGCGCACGCTCGCCCCTGAGCCGTCACCTCATCCGGCCTCAGCGGTTGCCGAGCACGAGGGCTGGCGGTTCTGCTCCTCGGTGCTGCCGTGGCGCAGCAGCGGTGGGGCTGCCCCGTGGTCAGGCGACAGCCAGGCCGAACGGACCGAGGCTGCCTGCCGCGCGATCGCGGGTAGCGGGGTCGACGTGTGGGGCGGCGACTGGAACCACGCCATGCAGGGCACTGACTGGGCCGGCAGCACGGGCGGCCGGGCGGCCATCGAGGACGCCGTGGCCAGGCTGGGGCTCCAGGTCGTCACTGTCGGGCTGCTCGCGGCGGGCGACACACAGGCGAGCATCGATCACGTCGCCGTCTCGCTCGCGAGCGTCGTTGAGCGGGCCGAGCGCGTCGTCGCTTCCGACGAGCGAGGACGCCTCTCCGACCACGACGCGTACGTCGTCCCCGTCCACCTCGCGTTGGGTCATGCTGCAGGTCAGACCTGTGATGCCGCGCAGCACCGCTGGCGTCCCGTCGTCTACGGCCTCCCGACTCCCGAGACCTTCGAAGCCGCCGAGCGAGAAGATGTGTTGCTCGGCGGCTGCGTCTTCTGGGGCGAGAGTGCGCACGAGCGCTGCGCCGACTGCGGCATCGAGCGCTGAGTTTCGGGTCTCGCTGGCTTGCCATCGTGGACGGTAGCCGGGCTGCAAGCATTCCTTCCGCTTGAGGGCGAGTTCACCACGAGGGACTTTCCACCCACCCCCAGCCGTTCGGTCTGAACTTGAAGTCGTCAGGTCGGGGGACGTCAACATCTCGGACATGGCGTGCAACGAAAGCGAGAAGGTGTCCACTTAGCGGGGCCGCGCGGGTGTACGTTGCGTAGAAACTGGTTCTTGTCTCGCAGGCCCAGGCGTGCGCGTTCAGCGGCAGGCAAGCCAGTTCGCAAGAGTCCCCAGGCCTCCTCATGATTGGCGTACGGCGCCTTCACGAGGTGTTCCATCCGGCACTCCGACATCACTCTCCCGAATTGCGGACCGCCACCTGTGACAGAGAAGTAGGACAGGCCGTCCTCGAGGTCCTGATAAGGCCATTGTCGGGTCTTCCACATGTGCCATTCGACGTCGTCTTCGCCGCCCGATCCCGGCTCCATCCAGGGAACCGAATGCATCAACACCATGTCACCAACTCCTCGTCGGGATGCCTGAGCGAATGATGTGCCGCAGCGAGTTGCTGTGTCTTTGCTTTGCGAGTTCCCGCCCACTGAACGGAGAGTGCACGGCGTCTAGTCTGATCGAATGGAGCCGCTGTACGACGGCCGCGTCGGCCTCAAGGTCGCCGACACGGTGCGCGGGGCGTGGGCGCTGCCTTCGCACGAGCGCGTGTCGGTCGGCAGGTTGCCGGGCGCCGGCATCCACATCCCCGACTCGTGGGTGCCGAGCCGGTTGTGTCGGTTCCTGCCCTACGAGCAGGGGTGGTTGGTGCAGCTGGGGCGGGCGCGAGCGACGATGCGTAGCAAGTACCTCGACGACGTCACGTTCCGCGGGCGCACCATCGTGGCGTTGCAGCCGGGTCAGTCGCTGATCGCGTTCCCCGAGCTCGACGACTATGTCCGGATCGCCGTGGTGATCGGGGCTGGCCAGGGCGAGGGGTTGCCCCTGGCCAGCGATGCGGAGGGTGTCTCGCGCGAGCCCGAGTTCCGCACCGCCTACCCGGGCGCCAGCGCGTCGCTCACACCCATGCAACGGCGGGTGATGGCCGTGACCTTCCACCACCTGATGACCGAGCAGCCCCCGCCGTCCAATCTCGCCGCGGCGGCCGCCGCCAAGCTCGGGACGACCGAGGCCAACGTGAAGGTCACCCTCGGTGCGGTGCGGAAGAAGGTCAACGACGAGCGGTGGATGAACCTGGAGAAGAACGACCAGCTCGGCCACTACCTCGTCCGGCTGACCCGCACGATCACCTGGGACGACCTGCCTCCCGAGCTCCAGTGAGCCGATTACCTGGGTAAGGGCCCGTTGAGGGCGCCTCGGCGCACTGTTCTCCCGTCGGCCCACCCGGGGCCGGAGAGAGGAGGCAGCGATGATCGAGCTGCACGTGGGCCGCGGGGTCACCCGGGGCGCGATGACGGTGTTCCCGCTGTGGAGCGCCACCAGCGGCTACCGCCGCTACACGATGGGCGGCCGCGGGCTGCACGTCACCGAGTCGCCCGACGGGCCGCAGGTCGAGACCCTGATGGTCGGCAACGTCGAGGACCGGCCGGCGCTGGTGCTGGAGGGTCAGCTCTTCGAGGGCGGCTGGCAGCACCGGATGTCGCGGCACTCGCTGATGGTCGGCGTGCACCAGCAGGTGCCCGTCGAGGTGGCCTGCGTCGAGCAGGGCCGCTGGGGCGGCACCTCGACACAACACTCGCGGGGACGCCGGGCGACGCCGTACGTCGCGGACTCGGTGCGCCGGGGCCACGACGTCCAGGGGGAGGTGTGGCGCCGGGTCGCCGAGCACACCCGCGGCTTCGAGGGGCTGTCCACCGACAGCTTCGTCGACCGGCTCGACCTCGCCGACGCCGAGCGCGCGCTGTGGGCCGGCCTGCGGCCGCTGCCGGGACAGTCGGGGGTGTTGATCGGGATCGGTGGGCAGCCGTACGTCGCGGAGGTCTTCGACTCCTCGGCTCGGCTGCGGGCCCAGCTGCCGGCGCTGCTCGAGGCGGCTGCGCTCGACGCGCGCTTCGCCCCGGCCGAGGCGACGCCGGGTCGGCGGGCACGCCGGTTCGTCGAGCGGCTCGACCGGGTCCGCCCGCGGCGTACCGAGCCGGCCGGCATCGCCGAGCGCACCCGCGGCGCCAGCGAGCACCTCGACGCCGCGTCCCTGACGTGGCAGGGCCACCACGTGCACACGCGGATCACGCACGTCCAGCACCCGCTCCTGGTCGGAGTGGGACGATGAGGCTCACGTCGGCACAGATGGACCGCGCCTGCGGCGTCCTGCTCGCCTCGGCGGTGGGGGACGCGCTGGGGGCGGGCTACGAGTTCGGCTCGGCGGCGTACGACGGGTGGCCGGCGATGATCGGCGGCGGGCTCGGCGGCTTCGCTCCGGGGGAGTGGACCGACGACACCGCGCAGGCGGTCGCGATCGCCCGGGTCACCATGACCGGCGCCGACCTGCGCACGACCGAGGCGCTCGACGCCATCGCCGACGGCTTCTGCGCGTGGTACGCCGGCGGGCCGGCCGACGTGGGCATCCAGACCTCCCACGTGCTCGGACTGGCCGGCCGTGACGCCACCGCGGCCCAGCTCGCGGCGGCCGCGGCGACGGTGCACGAGCGCAGCGGCGGTCGCTCGGCCGGAAACGGTTCGCTGATGCGCACCGCTCCCGTGGCTCTGGCGCACCTCGACGACCCGCCCGCGCTGGTCGAGGCTGCTCGGCTCGTGAGCGCGCTGACCCACCACGACCCGATGGCCGGCGATGGGGCGGCCCTGTGGTGCCTGATGATCCGACACGCGGTGCTGCACGGCTCGTTCCCGACGGCCGGGGACGTCGTGCCGCTCCTGGACGGCTCGCACGTCGAATGGGCCGCGATCCTCGCCGAGGCGGAGACGAGGCCGCCGTCGGCGTTCGCCGAGAACGGCTGGGTCGTCGGCGCCCTCCAGGCCGCGTGGTCCGCGATCACCCACACCTCCGTGCCCGAGGCGATGCCGTGCCGCCACCTGCAGGACGCGCTGGCCACCGCCATCGGGATCGGCCACGACACCGACACGGTCGCGGCGATCGCGGGAGCGCTCCTCGGCGCCCGCTGGGGAGCAAGCGCGGTGCCGCAGGAGTGGCAGGCGCCGCTGCACGGCTGGGGCCTGCCGCTGGCCGGGCACGAGTCCGGTGCGTCGGCGCTCGTGGCGGCGGCGATGCTGGCTGTGCGCGGCGGCCGCCCGGACGGGCGCGGGTGGCCGACGGCCGCGCGGGTGGAGTACGCCGAGTGGGAGGCCGCCGGCACCTGCGTCCCGCACCCGCTCGTCCGCGACGTGTGGATCGGCGACGTCCGGGGTCTCGACCGGCTGCCGGCCGAGGTCGATGCGGTGGTGAGCCTGTGCCGGGTGGGCGGTGACCAAGCGCTGGATCTGGTCAGCCACCAGGTGCGACTGCTCGACTCGGTCCCGGCCGACAACCCCAACGTCGACTTCGTCATCGACGACGCGGCGCGCACAGTGCTGCGCCTGCGCGACGCCGGGCACCGGGTCTACCTGCACTGCGTGGCCGGCCAGAGCCGCACGCCGACGGTCGCTGCCCGCGTCGCGGTGCTCGACGGCGTACCCCTCGAGCGCGCGCTGCGCGAGGTCACCGCCGTCCTCCCCGGCGCCCGGCCGCAGGGCTGGCTCCTCGACTCCCTGCGTCGCCTCGACGCCTCCACGAACGGATCACCCTCATGAACCCCACCCACGCCAACATCAGCCAGGTCGCCCCGCGGTTGTGGATCGGCTGGGACCCGATCGAGGCTCAAGACGCGATCCGCCGGGCTCGCCCGATCGCGTGCGTCGCCTACGCCGAGGACGCTCTGGACTGGTGGTTGCGAGCCGCTGGCGCGAGCCGTGCGGCTCCGGACGCGGTGCGGCCCCGGCTGGGGTAGGGCGCGTGAGATCGCGACGGCTCGCGCGCTCAGGAATCTCGCAAGGCAGTGTCGATTGCGATGCATGACGCCACCGCGAGAGTGCGGAGAGGCCCTTGCGGAAGGTCGGAGATCTCGGCGACGTACTTGTCCCGCTTGCTGTCGCGGAAGAGCGAAGTCGCCAGGCCACCACGACCCCGGGTGATGCGGGCGACCTCCGACCCCAGGCCATCCTTCACGGCAAAGTCCCAGGTGCTCCATCCCTCGCCTTCGAGCGTGGCGAGATCTTGGCCCTGCGACTGGAGTACGAACTTGACGTTCCCGACGATGCCCATGGACTTCTGGACGACCTGACCTATCAGTTGCCCACTGGCATCGTGCACCGTCACCGTCGACTTCACGACGGCCGCAGACCGCGTGATCTGAAGGACGAGTCGACCGTGCTGATCCAAGACCCTGAGACGTCGACGTCGATGGCGAACAGTGGGCGTCACAGCGGCCCTGAGCACGCCCGGACCCAGTTGCTGCACGGTTCCGAGGGTGACCCCGTTCCGGTCGTAAACCAGGTACTCGGATCGGCTGTCGAAGACTTTGGGCTTCTGGTTCACCACCAGCACGGGCTCGGTGAACAACGTGCCGCCGCCCGACCGGCCGTCCAGCACACCTGCCCGCTCAACATCGCGCCGGACGCTCGCCTTGCCCACGGCGGGTCTCGCATCCGGTACGGGAGCATCGGTGCCCTGGAGACCGCGGGACGACACGTGCTCTGTCCATCTCCCCCCCCATCCCAGTAGCGCAAGTCGTGCCGGCCGAAGGGATCCGGGTGCCAGCTCGGAGGTGAAAGACCGGTCATGCTCGGCACGTTAGCGCCCCGGCTCAGCGGGTGCTCGCCTGATGTTGGGAACGTTGAGACAGCACCATGTAGGCCCGCGTCAGGCGGCCGCGAGGTGCTGCTCGACGAGGTCGGGGTCGTGCCACCACCCGTCGGGGTCGTGGAAGTTCCACCACTCGTCGGAGCGTGAGATCGGGTCGGGCGGGACCTCGGCGGGGTTGTCGAGGTAGCGAGTGCCGGTGGCGTCGCGCAGGTGGATGCCGCCGTGGGGGTCTCGCCAGAGGTGGATGCCGGGGAAGGGTTCGCGGACCTGCCAGCCGCCGTGGGTCTTGAGGCGGTGGTGGAAGGTGTGGAGGGGGCCGAGGTTGGCCACGTCGGTCGCGCCGCCGCCGGGTTCTCGGGACCAGGGGATCTCGTGGTCGATCTGGACGTGGCGGCTGGTGGAGGCGGCGTGGCCCCAGGGGAAGGTCTCGACGGGGTGGCGGAGCTGGACGGCTCGGCGGTGTCGGGCGGGGACCTCGTAGGCGTCGACGGGGGCGAGTCCGTCGATGTCGAGGACGGGGAGCACCTGGACGTGGGTGTGGGGGCCGAGGACCTCTCGGAGCCAGGTCTCGGACACGGCTCCGTGGCCGTCGATGCGCGCGACGTGGTCGAGCGGCTGGCCGGTCTCGTCGTGGTCGCGGCCGGGCGGGACGGTGATCTGCTCACCGGTCTCGGGGTCGGTGTGGTGGGTGCCGCCGTAGAGGTGGACCACCAGCGTGGTCGCGGGCAGCAGGCCGCGCACGTCCAGCTCGGCGAGGTCGGGCAGGTCGGAAGTGGAGTCGGAGCCTTTCGTGGCGAGTCCTCCGGCGAGCAGCGCGACGGCGTGGACGCGGAGGTCGTCGGCGGTGGGCGCGTCCTCGGCCTCAGTCACCGAGGCCGGCAGCGTCTGCTCGATGCGGGAAGCCAGCGTGGTGATCGCGGCGTCGAGGGCGTCGATGATGGGCAGGGGTGCGCGGATCATGAAGATGGCCATGCCGGCTGCCTGGTCGCCGGGCAGCGGAGTCAGCTTCTTGGCGAAGCGGGCGCGGGCGGCGCGTTCCTCGCGTTCGCGGGCGAGGTGGGGCGCGGCGACGGTGACCTTGCCGGCCACGAGGGTCTGGAAACGGGTCCAGGGGATGCGGCCGTCTGCCTGCTCGTGGGTCTCCTCGTCGACCCAGGCTGCCTCGGCCGCAGTGAGGTTGCGGGTGGCCTCGGCGACGTGGATGGCGAAAGTGTCGCGGACCTCGAGGGCCTGGACCCGGGCCCAGGTGCGGGGCAGTCGGAGCTTGAGGTCGAGTGCGGCGGCGATGTGGCGGCGTCCGGCGTGGGTGCCGCGTCCCATCCGGGCCCCGAACTCGGCGGCCGCGAACTCGGTGACCTGAGGGGTCCCCTCCCCGCCGTAGAGCGTGGCCTTCTCCCGCCCGGGCTTGCCCGACTCCGCGGGGTCCAACCGGTCAGCGGGGTGGGCAACGGCCCACTCGTAGGCCAGCGCGAGCAGCTCGGCCCCCGCGCGCTGCATCGCGGTCGCGACGTCGGCGACCCGGTCCAGGACCTGGGTCTCGGAGCGCGCAGCCGGGTCCGCCAGGGGCTACGGCGGGGCAGGGAGCATGGTCACATCGTATCGAACGCGTGTTCGATCGACAAGGGTCGGTGGTCGACCTGTGAGCCACCGAAGAAGGCTGCCGCAGCCAGCCGGCATCGCGAGTCGACTGCCCTCAGCGGGGTCGTCCCTCGGAGTCTTCCGTCAACAGCTCAGGCTCCAAGTTGATCGCCAGGTCGCTGGCGTCGATGTCACGTTCACCCAAGTAGCGCAGCAGGTCCGCCTGCCGCGGCTGACCAAGCACCATCCGGTAAGCGCCGACGGTGCGGAGCAGCCTGCGGAGGGCGTGGCTCTCCTTGCTCAGCGGGAGGGCCGCGACATACCGCTCGATCCGGGCCGGACCCTCGAGCGGTGGGACCCACGACGGGTAGATCTCGCTCATGCCTGCTGGGCGGTCGGCCGCAGCGAGCTCGAACATGGTGGCCCACGGGTTGGCGGATCGGGCCACCTCGCCGCGGGCGCCGTAGACGTAGGCGACGTTCTTCCGCACGGCGTGGCCCTGATATCGGTGGACTCGTCCTTCGCGCTGCTCCAGGTCGACCGGGTTCGCCGGGAGGTTCCAGTGCACGACCGCATGGCTGTACTGGTGGAAGTCCAGTCCCTCCTGGCCTACAGACGTGGAGGCGAGGACGAAGGGCCAGAACGGCGAGTTGTACGCCGCACGGACCTGGCCCTCGCGCATCACGCTCTTGTCGTCCTCGCTGATGCCGCGGCCGAAGCGCACGGCGAGGTGGCTGCGGGTGCGGTGCGTCGTGGCGACGACCTTCTTCGTCCTGATCGACAGGTCATGAAAGGTCTGCGCGGAAGTGCGCAGTGACACCGCCTCGTCGAACTTTCTCGCGACAGCCTCTGCCCACGCTGCGCGATCTCCCTGGTCGCCCATCTGGGCCAGCAGGTAGACATGCTCGTCCAGCACGCTCTGCAGCCCGCCGTGCACACAGTGCATCAACACGCTCTGCCAGTACGCGGCGTCCGCGCCGCCGACGATGCCCATGATCTCTGGCTTGTTGAAGAGGTTTCGCAGGGCCCAGGACATGTCAGCTGCGGCAGCTCGCAGAGCCTTGTCCGCGAATGCCTCCTCGCCACCAGACAATCGGGCCAGGCTACGCAGGGCTGCGTTGCCCGGGCCGCCGATGGCGAGCAGGACGACGACATCCTCAAGGTCACCAGGACGGCGGCCCAAGGTTGTTTCGGCGATCGCGATGGCTTCGGTCCGATGGTCGTCGAAGCCACCATGGTCATCATGTTCCTCGTACTCGAAGCCGTACCCGAGCACGCCCATCAGGTCGGCGTCCTCCCGACGGTCCAGCAGGGCGCCGGCGGCCCAGTACCACCGCTCGTCGACCGGGCCTGAATCGGACCCGGGCGGCAGGGTGTCGAGAAGCAGACGCACGCGACGACGTACCTCGTCCTCGAGCGTCGCCCACGCGAGCGGGAAGGGCCTGCCAAGGTCTCGCGCCACGCCGACAGGGTCACCAGCGCGCGAGAGCGCCACGCTCGGATAGATCAATCCGAGCGTCGGCATTCCTGCGTTGCGACCGTCGGTCCGGTTGAAGGTCAACCTGCCCGAAGGGCGGGTGGCGTCGTACTCCGCATAGCCGCTCGAGGTGCTGCTCTGCCGCGCGAGCTCGCTGATCCGTCGCTCCGCCTCATAGCTGACCACCGTGCTGATGGCCTTCGGCGCAACGGCCCACGAGGAGAAGATCAGCCGCTTCGTGAAGCTCGTCAGCTCCGGATCGGCGTACGGGCCGTCAAGCTCGTAGTAGGGGAGTGACGGCGGGATCCAGACCAGCTGCCAGGCGCCCCGGTCGAGTACATCGGACACGAGCCCGCGCATCTTGGCGTTGCCGGGGTCGATGGCGGCGTACCGGCGGATCTCTTCCCACGCCAGGCGCTGACCTCCGTCGGTCTGCATCGCAGCCACGAGTGACGGATCGGCGGGGTCGTGGTGGAGCAGCTTCTCCTTGACCTTGTACTGCTCCATCAGCTCCAGGACGTACGGAGAGGAGCGCCAGAACTCCAGCAGGTCTTGCCCTCCCACGACGCGCGACACCTGGCTGAGGCGGCGGAAGTCGCGGACGTCGTCCGGGGCGAGGGCGGCGTGGTCCCAGGACCGCTCGCTCACGAAGCCGTCACGGTCGGGCGTGGTGGCCAGTCGCTCGGTGCGACACATGACCCTGCGCAGCAGCCGCTCGGCGCCGTCACGCTCGACCTGTGCCTTCTCCAGATCACCGGCGAAGAGGGCAGCCCGCAGGCGGGCCAGGTGGGTCCGGACCTGTGCCGCACCGTCCGCGCCCGCCAGGAACCGGACGGTGTCGATGAAGTCATCGTAGTGGTCGTCGCCCTCGGGTTCCTCGGGCAGTGTGTACATCTTGAACGGTGTGGCGCTCAGGAGCAGGAGCCGGCAGTCCGCGTGGTCGAAGAGCTCGCGGGCCAGCTCCGCGCCCTCGCCGTCGTCGGACATCAGGTCCTTGAACCGCTGGAACTCGTCCATGATCACCAGGTCAGGCTCGAGCCGCTTCACGGCTGCTCGGGCCAGCGCCCGTCGCAGGCGGCCGATGAGCGCGTAGCGACGACTGCTGAGCTCACCCGAGACGCGGCCGGCGCGGCGGAACTCGTCCACGCAGGCGGAGACCTCGTCCAGGAGTGACATCCCAGCTGTGCCCGGTTCGCGAAGAATGACCGCGAACTCCTCCGCCAGCTCAGGGACGATCGTCGAGTCGTCGTGCTCCTGCACCTTCCGTTTGAAGCCCTCGTGCTTGGCCGAGCAGCGGAAGAAGTGTGTCCAGGGGCCGGGACGCACCGCTGGATCGGCCATCTTCACCAGCCGGTAGAGCAGCACCCGCTCCTCCGCCTTCCCGCCGTTGCTCCTCAGGTTGAATGAGGTGCTCGGGGTGAACGAGACGAAGTTGAGCTTGCGGCCTTCGAGGTGGCTGAGCTGGGAGGCGAGCATCGTGAGCCGGTCGGCCACGTGACGCTCGCCGTCACCGCCGACGCGGAGCTTCGGCAGGTTCTGCCGCGCGATCTGCCCGTTGGAGCAGATGTAGACGACGTCAATGCGGTCCACCTTCTGCCACAGGTGGTCGATGGTCTTCGCAATGACGCCGCGCGCCACCAGCGTCTTGCCGAGACCGACCTCGTCGGCTACGAGGAACCGGCGCGAGGGCGACTCCGGGTCCCAGAGCCGGGCATGGACAGCCTCGACGCTCGCGCGCTGGAAGTCCTTGAGTCCCCTCAGCTCCTGCTCGAGGTCAGGACGTTCGGGCGCCTGTGCAGAACTCATGACTGGGTCGCCTCCCGGATGATCTGCCACAACCTCATGAAGTCCTCGTCCAGGGGCGGCGGCGATCCGTCGTCACCCCGCAGGTCCTCCAGCAGGCGTTGGACCCGTTCGAGGGCGTCGTCGTCACGAGCCGCCGCTCGCAGCAATGGCTCGAGGAGCACGAGGTCGTCGAACCCGGGACCCCCGGCGGACCCTGGGCTCTTGTCTCCATCCGGGAGGTCCGCGCTCCTGCGGAGGAGGTCCTCGGCGCCGAGGTCGCCGAGCAGCAAGGCGAGGTAGGCGAGGACCTTGGCAGGGTCCGCCAGCATCTCCCGCAGCAGGATCCGCAGCCGATCGGTCGGGGCGCCCTCGACCTCGACCAGGATCACGCACTCGCGCAGCAGCTCCTCACCGTCGAGAGACACCGAGGTGGTGACCGCGAGATAGGGGCAGAGCGCGTGAAGTGCCGCACCCCGCCACGAGGGGGCAGAGTCGACGGGGAGGGGCTGGGCGTTGACCAACCCCAGGGGCCGCACCGTCGTCACAGAAGCCAGGCCGTTGGGATCGTGGGGCAGGGTCAGGCGGAGCGCCACGTCGTAGGAGTCGCCTGCCTGTGTCGCGACCAGGGTCGGGCCAGCTTCGGCGAGGGCCGCTTGCCACTGCTCCATCTGGCGCTCGACGTCGTACATCTCGTCCTGGCTCGGCTCGGCCGAGCTGATCTCGTAGGCCTGGGTCAGGTGCGCGAGGCCTCGCTTCTCGTCCCCCAGCACCGCGTCAGGACCACAGGCGTGCCGTGGTCCGCTGAGGACCACGCTCATCTCGACATTGCCTCCGAAGGCCGCTCCCGTGCAGTTAGCCGAGCCGGTCACCACGTGAGCCTGCTTGCCGTCGTCCCAGCAGAGGATCTTGGCGTGCAGACCCCGGGCGGGCACGGTGGTCACCACGTGCTGCGCGTCGTCCCTGTCGTCCAAGACCTCGTCTACGTCGCCGGCGTCGGCCATCGCCTGCAGCACACGCGTCTCGATGCCCGCGCACGCTTCGCGCCCCACCTGCTCGAGGGAGTCGGCCCGGCTCAGCAGGACGCGCCGGCCGGGAGCGCGAGGTAGTTGCCGGACCGCCCCCGCGGTGAGGAAGGGCGAGATGACCAACCATGACTCCGCGCGCTCGGGCAGCGGCCAGGACCCACCGGAGGGCGTCCCCAGCGGGAGCACCTCCGCCCGGGTGAAGGGGGCGGGTACGCCGAGCCGTGCCGTGGCGACGGTGCGGCAGAGGTCGTCCACCAGCGCCCGTCGACCTGCCGAGAGGGGTCGGGTCGTCATGGACAGCAGGTCTTGGACGAAGGTCGCCACGGGAGCGGCGTCCAGGAGGGCCGAGGCGGACGCGTCCTCGTCGCAGACGAGGATCGTGTCCCACGAGCGGTCACCGGTGAGGTTGCGGCTGAGGCAGACGAAGCGGTGGTGCTGGGTCCCCGCGGCGTCGACGAAGCGGAGGACCCAGATCTTGGGGTGGAACGTCGCTCCGGGCGGGGGCAGGACCTCGGCCATGATGCCCTCGGCGAACGCCGCCAGACGCGGGTACGACGGCGGCACGTGCATGCCGGCGGCCTGACACAGCACGACTGTGTGCTCGGCATGGCGACGCACCGACTCCAGCAGCGTGAGGGGGGTGGCCGCGTCGAGCGCGGACGCGTCTCCCTCGGTGTGGTCGTAGGCGGCCATCGCGAGCGGCGCGAGCAGCAGGGAGAAGAGGTCGAGGGTGTAGGTGGTGGCGACTGCTGCGTCCACGCGAAAGCCGGGCGGGGGTCGCAGTGCATCGGTCAGGAGGTGCCGGTCCTCGGGTGCGAGCATCAGAGCACCGCCTCGGCCGGCTGCGGGGCAGCAAGCTGCAGACCCTCGGCGACGTCTGCAAGGAAGGCCTTGGCCACGCCCCACCGGTAGCCCAGCCGGCCCATCCCGGCGCCGGGCGTCCAGGTCTGGCGTGCCTGGGCGTACTGGAGCCTTGCTCGTTTGCCCTTGAGTCGCAGCTCGCGTTCGCGCAGGAGCCGTTGTGCGTCGGCACTCCCGTGCTGTCCGGACTCCACCAGGGCGAACCACCGCTCGACGAAGATGTGGGTCGCCCCGCGTAGACGCGGGTTCTGTTCGCGGACCAGCGACCAGAACGCGGTGCGGTCCCAGCCGTCGAACGTCGCGCTGTCCTGCAGTTCTGACTCCCACGTCTCGAGCTCGACCCGGAACCCGTCGACCAGGTCGTCACGGTCCGCCAGCTCGGCCAGCATCAGGTTGTAGAGCACCGGCGCGCCGTACCAGGCGTGGTGGAGCCGACGGGCTTGGTCCACACGATCCGCCAGGCTCTGGGGCAGCTCCGCCGCGCAGGGGATCTCCCAGACGGTGTCGCCGGTCGCGTCGTGGGCGCGGGGCGCCAACCACGACAAGAGGCTTCCCCCGGGAAGGCGCGCGAAGACCTCCTGGAGGTACGCCGCCTCGCTGCTGGTCAGGTCGAAGGTGCACTCCTTGAGCCACGCCTCGGGTGCTGGCGGCAGCGAGGGGTCGATGCCGAGGTCCGGGCCACCATGGTCCACGTCGCCTTCCACCAGGTCCCGCAAGGTCTGGACCGTCGATCCCGCTCGACGAAGGTGACCCTGCACGCTGCGATCCCACGTCACGATGTCGAAGCGCTGGAGCGCCGGCCAGTAGACCTGGCTCGGCATCGTCTTCAACCTGTCCTGGGCCTGGCTGCCGATCACCCCGGACTTCATGCCGCCGGCGAGGAGTGCGCGGATGAGCCGCACCTCGCCGCTGCGCAGCTCAGCGCGGGCCCGGTCCAGCGGGAGCCCGCGGCGCGCGACGTCCTTGACCAGCCACGGGATGAAGAGGAGGTAGCGGACCCTCGTGTGCAGCACCGAGGTGCCAGGGAACAGGGTGTTGGAGAAGCTGTCCCTGATGGGGCCGATACCGAGCTCGTCGACGCTCGACTCGTCCTGGAAGAGCTTGATGACCTCGGTCATCGCCGCCCGCTGAGAGTCGTCCTGGTCGAGCCAGCCGAAGGTCGAGCTCACGCCTGATCTCCCTCGATGGCGTTGACGACCTGGATCTCAAGACCGAGCGAGGTGGCGATGCGGTCGAGGAACTTCGTCGACGTCACGAACCACTCCGAACCCGCCCGTCGCGTGCGGCCCGCAGCGTGGTCGGCGTCGCGCAGCCAGGCGTGGAACTCCTTCTCCACAGCAGCGGACGCTTCCGCGGGGTAGATGCGGAGCAGGATAGGGTCTTCTGGCAAGGCTGTGAGCCGCCCGGCCGACTCCGCGCGGTAGTGGGCGTCCTTCGCGGAATGGCCGACCTTCAACAGAGTCTTGCCGGTCTCCTCGTCGACCGGGTGCTTCAGGTAGTGCGGCAACGTGTAGACGTAGATGCCAGGCTTGCCGACCTTCTCGGCCTGCTCCGTGTTGGCGACTGCCTTGGTGACCTCCTGGGCCTCAGCCTCGGGGTCCTCGGCGCGACTCCGCACCGTGGCCTCGAACTTCTCCAGGTCGCTGCGCAGCTGGGGATCGAGATCGAGATTCTTGAGCCAGCTGCGCAGCTTGGCGGCCACGCTGCGCGCCGCCCATGCGCTCTCCGGCACCTTTCCCGAGACGATCGCGTTGATCTGGAGGCGGTAGTTGTAGACGAAGGCGGGACCCTGGTTGCCCTCGGCTTTCGCGATCTCCTGCGGAGCCATGCCGTCGCGCTCGTAGCGGTAGATGCGACCCATCAGTGAGTCGTCGGCCTCCAGGATGGTGCGGATCAGGGCCTCACGGTCGTAGCCGGTCGACGGCGCCGGCTGTGTTTCCGCGGTCAGGGCCTGCGGTGCGGTGCCCTCGTCAGTCATCGTCTGCTCCGTCCTTGGTCGGCAATGCCCACGTCGCAGGCGGCGGGCCGAAGATCTTGCGGGCCGATCGTGTGGCGAGCCGGCCGAAGAGGTGGTTGCCACCGGCGCCCAGGCCCGCGCCGATGCCCAGCGGCACCTGCTTGCTCAGCACAAGCACACCCTGCTTGGTGCCGTACTTGGTGATGAAGCGTGGCCCCAGCACCCTGTTGGCGGCGTTGATCGCGGTCATCGGCGTCCGCTCCACGATGAGCCGGGCCCAGTACGGCGCGGTGCGGGGGATGGTCGCCTCCAGGGCGGTGATCGCGCTGTCCCCGAGCAGCACGGTGAGGACGAGCAGCTTGCGGCGCTCGACATCCTCGGGGTCCAGGTCGTGGATCTCGGCCAACGACAGCACGTAGAGGGTGGTGGCCTCGGTAAAGGCCAACACATCGGCCAGTGCCGTCGGGACGCCAGCCCCGGGGACGGCTCCTGCCGCGCCGGCGGCGCCGCCGGTCATGGTGATCGCGGCGAGGTAGGTACGGCGGATCCTATTGATCAGGTCGGTGGGGGACTCGTCCGGGTGCAGGCGTCGCAGTCGCTCGACGTTGGCCCGGGCCACCGGTGCCTGCGCGACGAGCGCCTTCTCCAGGCCAGCGGCGACGAGCGCCTTCGGGTTCGGCTTCACCCCTGCTGATCCTTCCTGATCGCCAGCGCCGGGAGGGCGTCGACGATCGACATGGTCTCGAGGCTCACCGTGACGATGCGGGCGAGCAGGTCGATGATGTACCTCGGGTCCGACACTTCCTTCGACCAGTCGTTGGGGTCGTTGACGATGCCGGACGCCTTATCGGTCTTGACCTGATAGCGATCGAGGATCCACTCCACCGCGGAGCGGGAGCCGAGCTGGTAGCGGTACGCCGCCTCGGGGATGCCGGTCAGGGTGATCCGACTGTTGTAGGTCACGGTCGAGCGGTCGGCGACGAGCTTCTTGGTCTCGGGGTCGCGGACCTTGCCGAACGCCATCTTCTGCACGCGGTAGAAGTCGTAAGGATCGGTCCCGGCCGGGGGTTGGGCGTCGAGGCCGTGGAGTGGGTACGGCGTCACCGTTTCGTAGCCCAGGTGCAGCTCGGACAGGTCGCGGCCGGCCTGCACGAACGGCCACGGGTCCTCGACCAGCGGGATCCGGGGCAGCATCTTCTTCAGGTCGGCCGCGTAGGGCTCGCGGTACTCCGGGCTGTGCAGCAGCCCGTAGACGTAGAAGAAGATGTCGTCCTTCGTGATCGAGCCGTACGCCCCGGTGAAGCGCTTGAGCGCCTCGTCGGTGACGTTGTCGATGCGGCGGTATCCGTCGATGACCTCGCCGTCGCCGCCCAGATCCAGGGCGCCGCTCTCATCAACGAGTTCGTAGGTCCACCGAGGAAGAAACTGGCCAGTATCGAGTAGGTGTAGGTCCGGGACGGCGTCGGCTGCGAGCAAACAGAAGTCGTAGTGCGAAGCCGGTCCAGTAACCGCGAATCCGAGATTCGGCAGTTGACCATTCGGGAAGGCCAACGGAATTCGGTAAACCATGTCGTTCATCGTTCGGTCGAAATAGAGGCGTTGTCGAGTGAAGGGGCGATAGGAAGCGACCCGGTAAGCGGCTCTTCGTACTTCAGGTGGGGATGAGGGTGTCGAGTCCTCCGCCGATGAGGAGCATGCGTAGCCGGTAGTTGTCGTAGTTGCGGAAGCCGCGGGCA
>LULO01000087.1_pt1 | contig 27423 bp, 62 predicted proteins | sample 728121 | NCBI WGS metagenome assembly LULO01 (sample SAMN03860287, study PRJNA289734) | marine metagenome | biome: seawater column; feature: ocean; material: water; isolation source: Red Sea water column Station 149 - depth 50m | place: Saudi Arabia: Red Sea | collected 2011-10-15 | depth 50 m | reverse complement strand
TGTTAAAATATTAGCAAGTCTTAGTCCAACAACTGCATCATCACTGTTTGATGTATATATTGTGGTTGCAGAGTTTGTTATCTGCGCTCCGTTGGATTCAAAATCTTGAGCCATGTTTTCTCCTATAATGCGATTGCCATTGCTACTGCCAGACCTGCTGTAGCTTTAGCATCTAATTGTGTTTGAATATCTGAAGTAACAGATCCTAAATATTGGAACTCTGCACTTGTTACTGAACCATCCGCTATTTTTGTAGCATCAATAGCAGCAGATGCTTTAATGTTTGCATTTTCAATATTTGTAATATTGTTACCTGTGCCATCAGCATCTATTGTTTTATTAGTTAGTGTGTCTGTAGAACTAGCAGTGATACCACCAATATCTGATAGTACTTCAGCAGTTGACCTACTCTCTAATCCGTTTGCAGTAAATCTAGCGTATTCATCATCGGCAACACTAGCACTATCAACCTTAACTGCGTTTGTATTACTAATACCAAAAGTCAGTGATGCTTGTCCACCAATATCACTAAGTACTTCACTAGCTGATCTACCTTCAATTGATGTACCTGCTACTCTAAGAAAATCGTCATCAGCTACTCCACTTGTAAAGATAGGAATATTAGTATCTGATATACCGAATGTTAATGAAGCCTGACCTCCTATATCACTTAGAACTTCTGAGGTGCTACGACTTTCTAAACCATTAGCAGTAAATCGTGCATACTCATCATCTGCTACTGAACTACTATCTACTTTAACAGCATTGGTATTAGAGATTCCAAAAGTTAATGCAGCTTGACCTCCAATATCAGATAATACTTCGGCAGTAGATCTGCTTTCAAGACCACTAGAAGTAAACCTAGTATATTCATCGTCAGCTACACTTGATGAATCTATTTTTACAGCATTAGTATTTGAGATACCAAATGTTAAACTAGCTTGTCCGCCTATATCAGAAAGCACTTCTGCTGTACTCCTGCTTTCTAAACCTGAAGCTGTAAACCTTGCGTACTCGTCATCAGCCACAGAGCTGCTGTCTATTTTAACTGCATTGGTATTGCTTATGCCAAATGTCAAAGATGCTTGACCACCTATATCCGATAAAACTTCTGATGCAGAACGACCTTCAACACTTGTTCCAGATATTCTTAAGAAGTCATCATCAGCTACGCCAGATGTAAACTGTGGTACATTAGTGTTACCAATACCAAATGTAAGGGAAGCTTGTTTACCATCAAGCTGTGTTTGTATATCACTAGATACACCATCAAGTCTTTGAAATTCTGTATTGGATACTGATCCATCTCCAAGTTTTGCAGCATCTATACCTGTAGGTAAATTACCAGCAGATACACCTACAACTAAATCAACAGTACCATCAGCATCTTGATATGTTGCAGTAATATCAGTTTCAGTATTACTACTAAACATAGCACCAACAATATCTTGTATTGCTTCAGTGGATGAACCTGCATACGACTTTACATTAGCTGCTGTTATCTTTTTTGTTTGACCTGCATCTGTATCTACAATTGCAAATACATCATCATCAGCTGGTGTAGACAATGCTGTCAATTCACTAATCTTACTATCTGCCATTCTTTACCCTTTTTTTATTTTGTTTTTCTTTTTTCTTTAAAAGCTCTACTAGCTCTTTAAAAGTCATTTACCCTGACCTATATATCTTTTAAAATTTCTTCTTTTATGTTTGTTCTTTGGTCTTGACCTTACACTCTGTCCAATAGATGTTCTTTTCTTTGGTCCAGGTTCATGTGCAATATAACTTTTAGCTTTACGAGCCATTAGTTAGGTATTGGTCTACCGCTAAAGACAGTACCTACTGCCTGTTCTATTTTAATATTATCACCTGCTTGGATAAGCAAATATGTTCCATCTTCTAATTTAATATTATCATTAGGAGTGTCTGTTCTTCTATCTCGATATCTATCTTGTCCTCTATGAGAAAACCTAGTAGCAATCATTGTGCAAGTTCTGAAACTCTTGCAGTACCATCAGTAGAACCTACTCTTAATACAGCAACTTTAGTTGCAGGAGTAACTCTAAAATATTCTGGTGTAAATGCAGGAACAATAATGCTAGATGATGATGCTGTAGGTGAAGCTGAGTTCATTTCTACATAAGCATCAACAGTTGTTACTATTCTTATTTCTCTTGTTTGTGCATTTAAAGCATTGGATGTTGCAGCACTTGAGCTGCCAACAGCTACAGTTTGTGTAGTTCCAATTTTAAATGTAGTAGGTGCTTTATAATCAGTCATGGTTACTCCGATAATTCTGAAATATATAATGAACCGTTACCAGAAGATCTAATTACAGATATAATATTGCCTGGTGAAACTTTATAATATTCAAAGTCTTTTGCAGCCAATGGTGTCATAGCAGCAGTTGCTGTTACAGCAGGGTTGCTAATTGATATATGACAATCAGTTGTTGCATACAATCTTACATATCTGCATTGTCCAGATATAGCAGAGCTATTTGCAGCACTAGCTGTGTAGTCTACTTTCTGTACAGTTCCTGTTAATTTATAATACATAATGTTCCTTAGAATGATTCTAAAGAGGGAGCCGAAGCTCCCTCACTTAGATTATTGGTTAATGTCGAGAAGAATACCGTGTGCGGCTTCGTTTCTCATTTCAAGAGTCCACTCTGCAAGAAGTTGCATTTTCTGACTGTCGCCAGTTTTTGCAAGTTCGTCAATTTGGAAATCTCTCAAGTAAGATGTTGCCATCATATCTCTTTGGATAAGGAAAGCATTACTCTCACTTGTTGTTGCCATAACCCTGTTAGGTACAACTTGAACATCACCGAAGTCAGATGAGTATACATCAATTGCAGCATACTCTACTCTAGCGTCAGCTTGTCCAAATCTAGTAGTGTTAGCGTTAAAACCAGATATAGTTTGTTTCACAGATGGTGGAACAACTAGCATATCCATTTCTCCGCCAGACTCATAAACCTCTTTGATAACAGTCTTTAGGATTGTTTCAGTAAGGTCTCTGTCAGTACCAGAGTTAGGTAAGTCAGTACCAGAACCAGTAGATAAAGCTCCACCAGATCCTGCATCACCATTAGTTTTAATCCATGTAGGGATTGATCCTAATTTTCTTGCGTTTGATGCGTCACCAGCAGCTTGAACCTGTCCTTTAATAAGGGCAAATTCCATATCTTTTTTTAGCTCTTTTGACTTCTTAGCGATTTGATAGCTCATTTCGTCAGCTCTACCAGCAGCGTCTACAGCTGATTGAGTTCCAGAAAGTGCTACTACTTTATCCATAATCTGAGTAAAGTTAAAAGCTCTTGTAGTTGCAGTTAATGCATCAACAGTTGCTTCGTCACCCTCGATTACAGCGTTAGCAGCAGGTGCAGCTAAACTATCAAGTTGCCATTCGTGTTTAGTTGATTTTGCAGCAGTTCTAGGAATTGCTGAAAGTATTGGAGTTTCTGATGGACTAATATTATAAATTATGTCGACCAAATCCTCTCTAATACCAGTAGTATCGTACGTATCGTACAAATTACTTGGTTGTGCCATTATAAGCTCCTTTTATTAGATTTTAATTGATTCTCTAAAGATAGCAGCAGCATCTCTTAAGCTACCTGATTTCTTTAGACGTTTGACACGCTCATTCTTTGCAATTTGTAATTTTTCATTCTTAGTTTTAGCCATTCCAGGTTTTACAACCCTTGGAGCTTCAGCAACTTTTTTAGTTAAAGCTGGTTTTGATTTTACCAGTTTTCTATAAGCCATTGCATCTTTTAAAACTAACAACATCCTATGATCTGTTAAACTAGCTATTTCTTGAGCCTGATATCCTTGATCAGCTAAATACTCTTTCATGTTATTTCTAACAACACTAGCTTTAGCTGGATCTTTCATCTCAGGCATTTTTAAAAACATCTGTTTTTCTTGTTCAGCAACATATTTAGAATATTCTTGCTGTTGTGTAGATATGATTTTTTGTTGAGCTGCTTCTAGGTCTTTTTGCCTTTTCTGCATTTGATACTGTAAGCGTGATGCTTGTACAGGATCTTCTTCATACATTTTATCAAAATCTATACTTTGCATTTCTGCATCAAGTTGAGATCTTAGAGATTGTTCTAGTTGCATTAAATTACCCATTTGCGTTTGAACGGTCTCTCTTTCACGAGATAACTGATCTTCTTGTTGTTTTCTTTCAATAGAAAGTTCTTCAGTTTTTCGTGAATAATCGGCTTGTCTTTGATATCCATTTATAAGTTCTTGTTGGTTAACCTCATATTTTTGTCCGTCAATAATGACAGGGAATATAGGTTCCTCAGAAATTTCTTGTGTACTTGTTTCTTCATCAGATACTTCAGTACTTTCTTCCGACAATGCGTCTTTATTTGGAATGTCGCTAGGATTAACTGTTTCTTCTGTTGATTCAACAGGTTCATCGCTAACTTGCATTGATGTTTCTTCTGCAACCGTTTCGGTCTCAGTTGGTGCTTGTTGATTATCGGCTGATTGGTTCAACAAACCCTTGATTGTGTCCGCAGCTCCACTAACTGTGGTTGGCTGCTGTTCAGCATCAGACATATAGTCCTCCTATTTTAGTTTTTTGATTTCCTCTAATTGTTTAGAGGCAAGTTTGCCTGTATTCATTATTTCAGCTAGGTGGTCTTTGACCTTATCTAACTGATGATAGGCTACCCAGATAGCAGTTCGTGCTTCTGAATCTTTATAGGAAGTATTCATTATTTGATTTGTATAGGTATCTTTGAGTGTATCAAAGGTCTCAATAAATAATGAGTCTTCTAATATTGTTTTGGCTCTAGAGCCTTTGGATATTTCTTTGTTTAATTTATATTCATCCATTATTGATTTTTAGGATCAAAGAATTGTTGTTGCTGTCTTACAGTTTCTTGACCAATATCTCCTAATTGATTAGTGGGTTCTTTCTTTTGTAACTCACTTTCTCTTTTTATTGCATTACTGTCAATAGACATTTGATATTTGGCTTCTAGTTCTTTGATTCTAGTTTCAAAATTTAATATCATTTCTTGTGTTTTTAACTCAAGTTCTCTTTCTTTAATCTGAGTATCAAGTATCTTACGTTGATTTTCACCTTGTACTTGAGCTAGTGTTACCTTCTCAAACTCTGTAGGTTGAGGTGGTTGTGGTGGTGGCATTTGTGCAGCACCAATAACTGGATCAGTAAAGTATGTTTCAACATTTTTCAGACCAGCAGCTTCTACTAATTTAGTTAATGTATTATGTACATTTCTAAGATTGACCATTGGTCCTGCTGCTGATTTTTGTAAGTTAATAGCTTGTAGCTGTCTTTCAAGAATGTTATTCAAAATAACTAGTTCTTGTTCTTTACTACCTGTACCCAAACCTACTTGAACATTGATGTTACATTTGTTTGCCCATTCCATAGGCATCATTGTTACATACTGTTCGTTTACACGAATTATCTTTTCTTTCGTTTCATATTTAATAACAACTTCTAGTAGCTTATTAAATAGTTCTTTAATACCTGTTTCAGCAAATACTCTACAAATAAGTTCTACTCTTAATTGAGCTTGTGTTAATATTTGGTTAATTCCACTTGCTGTTTTATTTAATGAATCAGCATCCATACCTTGTGAGTATCTTGTGATACCTGTTCTTTGTTCTCTAACAACATCCAAGTATTCTAACAATGGCATAGCCTGTTGATTCAATGGCTGTGATTGTAAAGGTTGTATTACTGATTGTGGTGGTTGTTTTGTTCTGACAACTCCTCCAGGTCTGTTTGTTAATAGATCATCAATATTAACTTGACCATCCATTATGGCGACTCGGTTATTATTTGTTAGATACATATTATCCAACAATTGTCTCATAATTGTACTTTTAATTAATTGTACATCTTCAACAAGCTCTGAAACAGATCTACCATAAAACCTGTGTGGTACTAGAATAGGTGTTATGCTTACGAATGGGCATCTGTCATAAGGCACATTGTCTAAGATATTATATGAGCTATCACCTGCTACAGTAACCTTTCGTAATTCTGCAATTCCATCTTCGTCTTCATCAAGTTTGATGTAGCATTCATATATTAATATTTCTTCATTTGCTTTTTCTGCGGTTGAATGCTCATTCAATGAGTTATAATCTAAATCATCATATCGAGCAGTTCGTTCTTCACTATATCTTTGATCATTATCAGTAGGTAAATTCCTAACTATTTCAGGATCAAATCCCATCTCTACAAGTTCTGATCTTGTAATAAATTTTCTGTGTGCTGTAAAATGTGCATCTTCAATTGTTTTAGCACTTCGTGATATTAAAAATTCTTCAGGTGGTACATTTTCTATTCTTACCTGACCTTTTTTATTCATTCTATTAACTACAACATCATGTAGTTTACCAGATGATTTAACATCTCCTGGCATTCCTCTATCCATAATAAACTTTTGTGCTTCAGCTAATGCTTCCTCATTGTCTATTTCGTATTCAGTATGTTCTAATACTTTTACTTCTGGGTCAGCCAATAATAAAGCAAACTCATCATCTGTAAGTCCTTCATATGATGATCGTTCTACATCTAAAGAATCATCCCAATATACTTTTAATATTCCATTTTTTTGTAACAATGCATCTTTGAAGAACGTATATAAAATTGTAAAGCCAGGATTATCTTTATAGAATACATGATTTAAATAATCTGTAGCTTGTTTTGCAGCAGCTTCATCTCCTGGTTTATTTGCTGTAGCTTGTACAGCTCTAGGAGATGCTGTAAATGTTCTCATTATTGTAGGTAATATAGATTCAATAGTATCTGATACATCAGTTGATACTACTTGTGATCTACCATCTTGTTCATTACCAAATGGTTCAGCAAAATAATATTCTAAAGATTTAGTTCTTTGTTCTGTAAGCTCTCCACCAAGATATCCCATTGCAGTCTGTATTTCAGACGCAATCATTGCTTTTAATTTTTGATCATCCATTTAACAATTCCATTTCCTTAATGCTTTATTTATTCTTGAATTAGGATCTCTTGCTGTTTTAGCAGAAGTTAATTTTTTCTTCATACCTGTCATACGCTTACAAAATGATTTACGTCTTTTAGCAGCTTTAGATCCTTTTTTTAATTTACTTGGCTTTGTAGTTACAGCAGTCTTTAATTTACTTCCTGGATTTGCTCTCCTGTAAGAAGCTACACCTTTTTTGTTTAAACCGCCAGATTTAGATTTACCTTCTTTTCTTTGCCACGCAGGTGTTTTAGCCATTAGATTTCTTTCTTCTTTTACCAGATGCAGTGACAGACCACTTAACTTTTTTAGGTCCAGTCTTTTTAGCTGCTTCTTTTTTAGTTATTCTTTTTGCTACCTTCTTAGGTCTACAGGCAGGATATGGCCTTCCTTTATCTTTCTTTCCAGAACGACCACACTTCTTGCCAGTCTTAACATCTCTCCAATCTTCTTTGAACCACTTACGCAGTCCACCTTCGTATGCCATTAATATTTTCCGCCACGCTTCTTGTAAGTTTTAACAAGCCAAGCGTTTGCATATGCACTAGGATAAACTTTAAACTTTTTTTTAGCTTCAGCTTTTACTCTTGCATACAATGCTTTATTTTTTGGTTTTGGTGATGCCATTATATTATATACCTCGTATCTACGTTAATTTCTCTTGCCCAATCTGTTCTTTCAGGTGCTTCTCCTACACAACCATATCTAAATGCATCAGCTCCGTGTGATGCCCAGTTATGATGTGGTTTATTCTTAAACACTTGGTTCTTATCATCAAAAACTTTTTTATATTGTTTTAATGATTCAATACCGTGTTTACATCTTATTCTATCAAACCAGCAGTTAGGCAAAGTATTTCTTACTGATTCAATTCCGTGATCTACTTCTAGCTTTGGAGCTACTTCAAAGTTTAGCCCAAGCTCTGATGCAACCTCTAATCTTGATTTACCAGTACCAAGTTCTCTAGTTGTAATATCGTGTGGAGCTATATGAGCTTTATAGTTATATGGTTTTTTATTTAATTCACCAACATAGTATGCAAGTGATTCACCATTTGTTTCTAAATAATCTATAAGTCTTACTTCGTTATTAACTCTTTGTGCAAACCATATTGCTGTAGAATCACCAATACCTAAATCCCACCAAGTTTCTACACCTATAGTTGGATCGTATGGTATATCTCCTATGCGTTTGTCACCTTCAGCTTTCTCCATCAAAGCTCCGTAATAACTTCCTTGTACCGCAGCATTGAATGAACATTCATATTCCTGCTGGTACTGCGAATCTGGCATTGTTCTTTTAGCATCTTCTAGTTCCCAATCAGGAATTACTTCAGTATCAGATGCTCTGTACATACATCCAAACCATTCTTTGCTATCAGTTCTTTTTGAGAAATCAAATACTTCCCAAAACTGATTATGACCCATAGGAGTTCCTATGAAAATAACATAGCCAAGTTTGTCTGATACAGCAGGTCTAATAATCTCTGTCCATGTCCTAGGAGACATGAGTGCGTACTCATCGAGAACAACTCCGTCAAACCCAAGTCCACGAAGAGCATCTGGGTTGTCAGCTCCGAATATTTGTAATCGACTACCATTCCAAAGATCTATCTTTAATTCTGTTTCGTTTCTACCTCCACCTAATTTCATAAGTGGTTCGGTATATTGTTTTAGATAGTCGTAAGCTACAGCTTTTCCTTGTCTATAGGTAGGAGCAATGTATGCCAATCTGGCCCCAGGTGTTTCAACAGCTGTTGTTATTATTTTCCAAATTGCTAGGCAAGTCTTTCCAAACCTTCGATGACAAACAATAACATTAAATCTTTTTAATTTTTTAAAAACCTCCCATTGATATTTACGAGGTTTAAATGGTATGGTTAATTGATCTTCTATTCCTTTTCTGGACTTTGGCATAAATTAATTTTTACTGGTTTGTTTTCATCTCCTGATACTTTTAGTTCTTTTGAAGCCAATCTAGGATGAAGGTAAGGTGCAGCTTTCTCTGCTGCCCACATCTTACGTTCTGGAGATGTTGCTGGATTGTTCAATACATTAATCATATAATCTAGTGGTGTTCTACTTATGGACTCTAAATGTTCTTCTAATCTTTTTCCTTTAGTACCAGCTGCAACTCCTCTTGGTCTTCCTGCACCTGGTCTTTTACCACCTCTCATTATACCTTAATTCCTCTTTTTAATAGTTCAGATTTAATTTTATTATCTTGTGCTTTACCTGATTCTTTTCCAAGACCATACAAAGCAGCAGCTCCTAAACCATATAAAGCTCCTTTTGGAGTAACTCTTAATAGGGTTTTTTTCATTAAACCTTTCTTTTTCTTTTTGGTTTTCTTTTCGGCCATTATTTTCTCCTTGCTTTCTGTTTATTTTTAAATCTTGCTAGATCAAGTCTTTCTTTTCTAGTCAATGCTTTAAGTTCTTTTACCTTACCTTTAACATCTATATTCATATAACCAGTTGGTTTCTTTTCACCAAAAAACTCAGCTCTAGCATCTGGATCAGGTCTTTTCATTTCTTTTTTAGATAGGCTTGTTTGTTTCTTAAACCCCTTTGCGTATTTCTTAGGTTTACCTGTTGATACAATAGTAGCTAACTGATCATCAGTAAGTATATCCTTTAATTTAGGAGTTTTTTTCTTTGGAGTTGTATGATATTTACTCGCAAACCTGCTGATTCTAACCATTACCTCAACAAACCAGGCATAACTGCATCTCTAGTTGTAGGTGATGCAGCTCTTCTTGGCTGTTGCATTCTTTGTTGCATTTGTGGTGTAGCACTACCCATTGGTCCTGGTACATTCTGCGGAACAGATACAGGAGCAGCAGGAGTAGTCATTTGCTGTTTTGCAATTACAATCTTTCCAAGTGTCTGTAATTCATTAGGTGATAATGCAGATATTTCTTCTGCAAGATCTACTAAACTTCTTTGCTTTGCCATTATTTGCCTCCAAAATAGTATTGTCTACGAGTTTTACCCTGTTCTCTGCGTCTACCGCCTAGTTGTCCAGCAGCAGCTCCAGTTCCTCCAGCAATAACAGTAGTAGTAAGTATAGGGTTTCTTTTAGCTGCTCTTTTTGCAGACTTAGCTGCTTTTAATGATGCTTTTTTTATTGATTTTGCTTTCTTTTTAACAGTTTTTTTAACTTTTTTAGCTTTTGGAAAAAGCTTTTTTATATCTTTACCTGCTTTAGCGACTTTTTTGTATATCATAACAATCCTTTTTTATTATTTATTACTAATTTTACAGGTGGTTCTGGTTCAAATACGACTTCTACTTCAGGTTTTTTATACCTGATCGGTGCTTTTTCCTTTGTGTTAGTCAATGACTTAACAAGCTGGTCAATTACCTCTCTGTCAGATTTAGTCATCATCACCCATGAATAGAGAAGCACCAAGTGCTGTATATCCTACTGGTGCTTTTACTTTTCTACGAATTACATTAGCTTTACCTGAACCTTTTAAGCCCATAGCTGTTCTAACTTTGTTCTCTGATGCTTTAATTTTAGCATATGTAGGTGTAGCTTTAGCTTTTTTGATTTTCTTTTTGCCTTTTACTATAGCTCTACCTGCTTTAAACATTAATCCTGGTATCATTTCTTTTTACCTTTCTTTTTTTTACCTTTTGCCTTCATAATCTTCTCTTGAAGTTCTTTTGGTAGTGTTTTTTGTTTTTTAGTAAGCATTTTTCTTACCTTTTTTCTTCTTTTTTTTAGCTTTTGCAGCCATAGCCTTACCTTTTTTCGTGTAAGGGTACTTTTTTCCGTTAACCATCGGCATATTAGACTCCTATTATGATTGAGATTATAATTAAAACCCCTATAGCTACTGCTATCTGGTGTTTTTTCGGCAGTGCAGACCATTTATCGTAAGCTGACTGTGCGAAATCTTTTATTTTTTGCATATTATTCTCCTATTTTATCGAAAAGGGTACTAAGCCCCTCCGTAGCGTATTTATCATCATTCTCGTTGAAGTTTGAGCCTTTAAATACCAATTCAATTACTGGGTTTGGCTCTATATTATGCCCACTCATAGCTGAGTAAGCTTTTGCTTGTGTTCTTCCGAATGTATCTTCTCCGAATATTACATTACCTACTAATGGCATATGCTGATCCTCCATTGATTAGTGTTCATTTAAACCCCCCTTCTTATTTACTGCGCCTTTGGCGCAGACTTGACGCCTATGGCGACATTAAAACCCCTGAGTTTGAATTTATGCTTTGTATTTGTTGCATAAGTTGATTCCTAATGCACAGTTTTCTTCGTGCATTCGACAGCTTTATCAGCATTTACGAAGCATAAATACTTCAGTCTATGAGCATTACAAGACTTCATATCTTTCTATATGTGGAAGTGATGTAATGCTATTGGTGAAGTCTAGTTCTATTTCCAACTAAACGCCAACAGATGCCAATCATATTCACAAATGCCTGCATATCAACATATAATTTGGTCCGACTCCGCATTTTGTGCGTCAATGCATAAGAGGCATTGCGCATAACGACATCAAAGATGTCGAGCTTTGTATCAAATTATATATTGACATACGAGCTTTGCGAATAATGAGGCTTCTGTATGTCATTTAAACTAACAAACGAAAGGATATTATTATGACTTATGTACTATCAATCTGCATTGCAACGATACTCGTTTTGATGCTCACTCTTATTTTCTATCTCGCCCACGAACTTGATAAGGAAAGAGATAGGGTAAGGGAACTTATGAATCTAGTAAGTAAATCGAAAAAACTATCGAATGAAATGCTAGAACTTTAATAAATCTAATAGAAAAGAGGTAAATTATGAACAAATTAGATCTTGATTATAAAAACGCAACGATTATCGAAGTATATCCTGTTGAGGATTCAATGAACACTTTGGTAAGGTGTCTTGATGCTAGACAGAAAGACGGTAATCTAAATACTTTTGATATCAGAAACTCAAAGTCTGCTGAGATTCATGCTTGTATCATGATGACCATTCAGCTTGATCGAACTATCAATGATACTCTCAACATGGTTGATGATATCAAAGAAGTCAGAGAAGATGATACTGAAGGTAGTTATGGACTCGATGACAATCGACCAAAGCAATCTGATGTTGAAGAATTACAGCAACAACGAGATTGGTATGAGCAACAAGCTCTTGGTTTGATGTCTCTGTTGTGGGTTAACTTTGGTGTAACTCACACAAGTTGTCTTCTGTATATCAGTCCTCAATCTAAGTATGGTAGGTCTGCTAAACAAATGAAGATCATGAAACAGTCCATGACTCAAGAATACTTCAAGTTCTTTCAAATGGCTTATGACAATATGCCAGAAATACTTGATGGTTTTCGCCAAACATTTCAGGAAGAAAGACAGGCTTATGGTTATCATGTTACTCGTAATGTTGATAAATTTGCTAAGGCAGTAAAACCTGTTGAACAAGCTGATCTGTTTGCGAAAGTTGCTTACGAGAAAATGGATCAAGCTCGATCTACTTTGGACAATATCGAAAAAGAGTTGGACAAAGGACCTATTGTAGCGAAAGAAAAAGTATACCAAAATGGTAAAGCCTTCGTGGTAAAACAGTAACTACAATAAAGCCAGTCAGGGCTTCGGCTCTGGCTGGTGACTTTTTTTTTGGAGTCCAGATCCTATCCATAGGGTGAAAACATAAAGTGAAAGGAGTACATATGTTTAGAATAATGAGAGCTATGAGTAGTTTTTTGCTGATTGATCGTATGGTCAGGAAAGCAAAAGCACTAGCTGATGGGGAACCATCTCTTGATGAAGCACTAGAGCAGTATGCTAAAGCGCAGGACAAGATAACAAAGCTAGAACAAGTGATAGCTATGAAGCACAAGAAGCTTCAAGATATCGTAAACCGTGTAAAATAAGGAGGTTAGTATGCCAATAGACACGAGTAAACAAGCTAGTATGTACCTGAAAGGGTATGTACAGAACATCTGGAAAAGAGATGCCAATGGGGAACCAGTAGTACCGTATGAGAAAACTGGTCAACAGTTTAAAGTCATACAGACTATAAACTTCACCAAGGTAATGCCAGGTGAATCAATAACTTTGGAAAGCATGGAGTCATTCGTTGCTGATCCAAGTGTTGATATCAGTATTGTTGAAGCACCACGCCCAAGCAATAAATAGCTAGGTTGGGGAGGGTACTGGAAATAAATGAAGGTTAAACTTCCCTCCCCCCTACAATTATGATAATATTTTCAAGGAGGTAGCGTATGGAAATAAATCAAATCACTAAGGTTATTGACAAGGTTCACGATGGTGAAATGTCAAAAGAACAAGGCTTTAACCGTATCGAACAAATAATTGTAAAGTATTGGAAAGAGATGGATAAAGCAACTGATCTCACGGAGGCCGATGATATCCGTAGAGAGATAACATATCTGTTTGATCTTAAGAACGGTATACTTGCTGGACAAGTAGACGGTGATGAGAGCAAAGTAGATGAGGACATAGAGAAACTATGTAAACAAATCAACGTGGATTATGAAACCATGGAACAAGAATGGGAGGACCAAAATAATGGACGAGAACCGAATATATAAAACAACTAACTATGGATTGTTCAAACTAAAGTTTGGCAACAGGCCTATTGATATTGGTCATGTCAACAAGTTGAGACGATCTATGTCTAAAGAGTTTATTAAGACTCCAATCACAGTTAACAAGAAAATGGAAATATGTGATGGTCAACATAGATTCACAGCAATCAAAGCTTTGGGTTTACCAATCTTCTATAGAGTGGCATCAGAGTCACTTGATACAATCAGAACAATGAACCAGAACAACAAGAACTGGTCGTTTGATGATTATCTAGCATCTTATGTAGCTCTAGAGACACGAAAAGACGGTAACATTGGACCATACACACAATTCAATGTATTCAAAAAACAAACTAAACTATCAAATGCTGTATGTCTTGCAATGTTGACGGATAACAAATCTCAGAACACTACAAGTGACTTCAAGAATGGTAAGTTTGATATACCACCAGGTCAATTTGCTGTAGCTACTAAACAAGCAAAGATGATTGCAGAGATTGGTCAATACTATGAAGGTTATAAAAAGCAAAAGTTTATTATGGCAATGCTTTTATTATTCAAAGATGAGCAGTTTACATTCAAGAAGTTTATCAAGAAACTTTCATTGAATAGAAACAAGCTGTACCATTGTGTGAATACTCTTGATTATGTTGATGCTATTGAGAGACTCTACAATTGGGGCAGTTCTAACAAAGTTAAATTCAGGAGGTAATATGAATAACTATAGAGTAACAATTGTACCTGTACATGGTGAAATAAAAGAACACATTGTACAGGGTGAAGACGGACCAAACTTCAAAGATATGTACAAACTACTTGGCTGCAACATGATTGAGATTACAGGTTGTAGAGTAGGTGGTAAAGACTACGAAATGTACATAGACGAAGAAGGTCGATTTAAAGATGACAATGGTGTTAATCCAACTGCATCTCACTACTTCATTGACTGGTTGTCGAACCAGGGGAGGGTAGCGAGAGTAGCCAACATAGTAGGAGACGCAGCTGTTGTTGATCCAGAACCCATTAGTGAAAGGAAATAATTATGAACATATTGAGTAAATATGAGGGTTATGAACCAAAATCGAACATAGATATGTCAGACATACCGTATGCAAATATGGTTATGGGCGTATTAGAAAATGAAACAATAGAGACAATTCAAAATAGCTTTGGAGGTACACCATGGAGTGAAACACCATTTGATGTATGGCAAAGAGTATTTGATGCGTGTCATAAATATAAAGGAGGATCCTATGGGTTTAGATCAACGAGCAGGTTACAATAAAATAGATGTGTATGACTGGCGTAAACACGCTAGACTACAAGAATTTATGCAGGAGCTGTATAATAAAAAACATCCTGATGATACTGGTGACTTTAATTGCAAGAAACTTATACTTGATAAGGAAGATATTCTTGAATTACAGAAAGCGATCAAAGGTGACAACTTACCATTTTGTGATGGTGGTTTCTTTTGGGGGCATCAGTTCCAAGAAGAATCTATGAAGGAATACAAAGAATACGACCTTAAATTTTGCGAAGATGCACTTCAGTGGATCGAAGAAGGTAAGGAGGTATGGTATGACTGCTGGTGGTAAAAAAGTTGTAGAGCTTATGAAAAAGAATCTACCTCCAGATGAAACAGCAACTGTAAAAATATATAGTTTATGTTCTGAGGGTAATCGAAGAATTATACAATCTTCTTACGACAAAGACAAATTACAGACTGTTGCTGATATGTTAAATGAAGAACAATTTGTTATGTCAGGAGTCAAATATGAAAAGTTTTTTATACTTACACCTCTGTAATACACTGTTAATTACAGTAGTTTTGCTTGTTATAACATTTGATCTTCATATGGATCATAACAATTATAGCACCAACTGGTGTTCAAAAGAAATAGAAATACTAAGAGATCAAGTAAGTGATATCTGGTATCAATATAGATTAGATAAGGAATAAATTATGACTGAAATGAAGAAAAAAGATGATGAATCTTTAGCGACTTACATTTATCGAGTATGCGATAAAAACTATAATGAAATGAATCCTAAAGGGTTTCAAAACTTTTTAGATCAAATGATCAAGTTATGTCAGGATATGGATAAAGGTAAGTATCCTGATGAAGAACAAAATTCCGTAAAGGAATAGCTGGGTAGGTTCTTTTATTTGTTCATGTTTCCTGCCCAGTGAAAGGTGATAATTATGAGGTTTAAAACTGTACCAATGTTATCAGTTGAGTTGGAAGAACCAGCTCATGTGATTAGATTTTGGACTAAAAGACATAGTGTACCCACTCAACAAAAGAGTCCTGCACACTATAATTATTATAATTCAAGATCAGTTGAACAATTAAAACTAATAAAAAAGTTATACCGTGAGAGCTTTATGGCAGCTCGTGGTGTAGATAAAATCTTAATAAAGAAAGGATATAACAATGGCAAAAATGTCAGAAAGTCAGAGACAATACTTTCTCAACAGAGTAAGCAATCAAGTTTACAACGCAAAAAGAGTATTGGAACTCAAAGAGTCAAGGAAGAAGGAACAGATGATTATCAAGATGTATCCAAAGTACTTAAAGACTATTGGGATCAATACATTGCTTAATGATTACTATACAAAAGAAAAAGCTTACAACAAAGTTAAAGAAGAACTAATTAAAGTTGTTCAAAGAATGTGTGACGCAGAAAATATTAGCTGTTACGACATTCGTACACATGATGAAGTTGTAAGGAAACTTAAAGAGCTTTGTGGTTTAATGGTTGATAGAGAGTATAAGAATACTGATGAAGGTAAAGAGTTATTAGCTCTTGATCAGGCTCACCAACAAGCTCAAGATATGATCTGGTCTGCTGGTAGTCAATCAGAACAGCTTATGAATATGATATCAGCAACATTACAAAAAGGTGCTGGTATTGACTTAGGATATAAACCATTACAATTGGAGGATAAATCATAATGTTTGAGTTTTTACTTGGTTTTATTGTAGGTTGGATCTTTGCTAGATCTTACAAGAAACTAAAACTAGACCTACAAGATATCGTAGATGATCTAAAATCACTTACGAACAGATTTCGTGAGGTAGACTAACAGTTCAGGGTTATCCATGAACAACAGGGGTTGGAGTATGTTTGTTGTATTCAACACAACTCTTTCCTCTGTAGTATCATTAGACAAAGCCATACCTTCATTGACTTCGCCTATTGTTTTGAAAACACAATGCATGATTTCATGCAGTACTGTGTTTGCTTCCTCTTTTGGAGAAAGACCTGGTTGTATCTCTATTTTATTCTCACGGTCAAGATACTGACCAAATGAATCAGTCATGTTGTCTCTTTTAAAATCAGGACTAGCATATTCAATGCTAATGGTTCTATAACCGACTCTGATTTTCATGGGAAGTTTCATTTAGATACACCTATTCTAGTGTAATTTAAGTTATAACTTGAGTTGGGAGTCATTTGCAAGTAGTTTTCCATAATATTTGAGAATAAATAATCGGTTCTAAACAATAGTTTAGCCAAAATTTACGTTCATTGCCATATTGTTGATGCAGTTCCATATGGTGATATACACATAATGGCACTGTATAAGAGTCACATACTTTCTGTCCAAGACCTCGTTTTTGGGCATACATGATGTGGTGTGCGTGAATATCCTGATCGGTCTTACAGACACAACAAGGGTGTTCACGGACATATTCTAGGTGTTTACTGCTCCGATGGCGTTTTTCAATCGTAGGGTCAAACAGCGATTTATCTATTCTACGCTTTTTAGCCACGAATAGTATTTCCCTTGCTGACTAGTCCGAAATGAACAGCTGCTTCTCCGAGTGCTTCTCTTAGTCTATGTCCACCATAGTTTTTAGACCACTTCATAATACGATTTAGGTCAGATATACTGTATCCTTTACCACATACTAGATCTAGTACATCTGCTGATGTAGGACCTACAGCGGTATGACATCTAGCTAGAGCTTCCATAGCATCTAGCTTATGATCAGCAATATTACCAGCTGAACCACCTCCATCTATTCTTTCAGAGAAATTGGCTACTTTACTACCTAATTGAGATATTTCATGAAGTTTCCTATATTTCATACCAGCAGAATATTGAATAGAGGTAATTAAATTACGATTCCGCAGAGTATCAAGAGAGCATTCTCTTAGATTCATGACCATTACATAGCTACCCTGCTTCAGTACTGGCTGAATATCCCTCTTGTCCTCTGGCTTCATTAATTAAATATGAATGATTTGTTGTACATATGCAACGAATATGATTTATTGAAAGTGAGTAAATATGAAATTAAACAAACCTATTCTTAGTGATGACTATAGACATAGTGCATCAAGAGGTGTTGATTATATAGAGAATCCCTCATTATGGTTAATGCGTAACTATTTTGGTGTAGAGTCTAAACAAAACTACAGTATGGCTATGGGTACAGCATCTGAGTGGGCTGCCTACAAAGGTCTGCATGAAGATTTCGATAGAAATATTGATTACAATAAAAGATGTAAACAGATAACACAAATGGCTGAGATTCAGTTTAAAGTGTTATGTCAAGATTTATTAGCAGAAGATGAAGGTGTCATACCTAAACAAATGCAGAAGGTTGGTGCTATAGCAAACAACTTCATAGATATACTAAGCAATCTAGATAAAAAGCTAGTAGCTTATAATGAAAAGAAAGTAGTTGAGTATCCAAATCTGAAACATAAAATTACTTATGTACCAGACTTTGAGTATGATGATCTTATAGTAGATACAAAAGCTACACAACAGTTTCCAACTGATCCATTTAAAACTAAGATAGCTCATGTAAGACAGGTATCATTATATGGTTTGTTATCTGGTAAAAATGTAGCATTGTTATATGCAACAGATAAGAAATGTGCTATCTTTGGAATACCAGATGATATTGTAAAGAGGGAGGGTGAATTCATGATTGAAGTGTTCAATACAATCGAGAAAAACAATGAGTTATTCAAAGATGCCAGGACATTCATGAAACATCATATACTCAACACAGAAGGATACAAATGGGATGAAGACACTAAAACAATCGCTGACAGGTATTGGTCTAAAGCTTAACAAAGGAGGACATATGGCATACCAAGCACAACTAAAGAAAGACGCAAGGGATTACTCAGAAGGTGATCAGATCAAATTCTGGATTCCTGCTAAAATGAATGACAATGATATCGTAGTCTATTGGAACAATGGATTACTCTCAGATGGCACTAAACCAATGGATTCACTCAAAGAGGGTGAATGGATTGAGTTTGAGGGCTACAGTAAGAATGGTAAAACCTACACAGCTAAACAACTAAAAGTTGCTGAAGGTCTTGAAGCTCTTGCTGATGATAACCTTAATCAAGATACACCATCTTCTAAAAAGATTACATCTGCTATTTCAGATCAAATTCGTTCAGGTGATATGGTTCGAGTAAGAGCAGTTAATGATGCTATGCTTGACAAGGACATGAAATGGACTGACAAGGTTAAATATGTAAAACAAGCTGTGAATTTATACTCAGCTAGTACAATGGAAGATGCAGAGGTAAGTGCAGAATATGACGAAGAAGGACAAAGAATACCTTTCTGACATCACTATTAATGAATTAGATTCTGCATTTTTTGATGCATATCATGAAAATGTTTGCGAAGTAGCAATTGATAATTTTCGCAGAGATGGTCATGTAGCAACTATTCTTGTAGGGCATACTAGAGGTACAGCTTCATTTACTAAGTTATTTGACAAGGAACTGAAAGATGAGGCTGTAAATCTATTTAAAATATTGAAACGTAAAAGTATCAGTACATATAGTTTTGTTAGTGAGGGTAAAGTAAAAAAACCAAAGCAACGTAAAAAGGCAGAATGTATTATTATATCATCACATAACAAAGCTGGTGATGCCAGAACAACTATTTATGAAATTACTGATAGAGATAAACTGAAAGTATCTTTATTTGCTACTGGCGAAGTACAAGATAATTTATGGAATTATTTATTACAAGATGATGAAAGGGTATTACATTGAGTAAACTAGATATAATGGAAGCAAAACTAAAGCTAAATGATTATTTGGCTAATGCTCCAAAGACCTATCACTGTATAGGTGAGCATACTGATAAAAACGGTAAAAATAGAGTTGTAGATGCTACTGTAAAAGCACACACTGCTGATTTGGCTAGACAAAAATTTATTCAGTATTTTGCAAAAGATGAAGGAACTACAATTGTTACATCCTGTATTCGTAAACCAGGATATATAGAAAAACAAGGAGGTATACTATGAATTATAATCCAGCTGATTTTGAAAGATCAGAAAAAGATATTAAGTTTTCCAAAGAAACTTCATTAGATGAAGCATCTGCTGAGAAAGCATATAACTTTATGGCTAACAATCTTGATACTCTTGCTGAGTATGAAGAAGCATCTGATCTTTTAGATAACTATACTAAGCATCTAGTAGATAATCTAGCTAGTATGGCAGAAGGTAGTGAAGCTGCTAAGAAAAGAACAGCTCATGCTGATACTGCTTACAGAGTACATATAGAGAATCTATCTTATGCTAAAGCTAGGTTTTCAAAGATGCGTAGATTGTATGATTTAGCAAAAATAAGAATTGAAATGTGGAGAACTAAAGAAGCTTCTTCACGAATATGATACTTGGGCGTACTGACGAGTACAAGCGCAAGCTCAATAGAGATGACCAAGCGTAAGCCTTATTTGGTTGCGTGTATGTTGGATACCAACATCACAACAGTACACAACAATGGTAAGACATTGCAGGTTTTATAGGATTGGCTTCCCTACATCTCGTTAAGATATTTGAGTACAAAAGCGACCAACTTAGATGCTGTACTAGACCAAACTAGGATGTCTCGTTTGAATTACGTAATACATAACGAGTGACAAGCTGTCACTGTGATGTCAGATCTAACAAGGTATGCGTACTCAATAGGTAGAGAGAGATGAGTGTAAGAATTCGAAATCTAGAATAATACTGCGCACTTCTAGCATTTCTCTCTGCTGTAAAATATTTGGTATCAGACTAAAATACACCTACTAGTATTAGTATCACCCAGAGATGTCTGACTAAGTTAAGTCCTGGTGGTGTTAAAGAGAAAATAGCCAAAAGAGAACCATGTAAATCCGAATGCATATTATGAGTTAACTAGGTATTGGTTCTCGCTTAAATATTCTGGGTCATTGAACCAGATAGAGAGAATATGTGACTTGACTAATCTTCAATGATGTCCAAGCCATGCAAAGAGTTCTGGGTTGTTTGCCAACTAATGTTATCTTGGTGCATATCTTTCGTTATTCTATGATCTTGATGATTCTTTTCCTGTCACCCATGTCGATTTCGATTTCTGCTTTGACTTGTTGGCAGGACATAGATATGCCTTCCTGATCCTCACCGATTTGTCTTGTAACAATGCGTTTCTGTTCAAGGCAGTCAGCCATACCGCTTGTAGGGACATATTCAATAACCTTTCCATTCTGTATCATTAATATAGCAAATACTACTTCAATCATGATATCCGTTTTTTTCTTCTAAATCTATTATTCTTTCTTCATGAAACTGTATAGTCATATCATTTTTTTTAATGTTAGGAACTTCAGCTTCCACCTTTTCTTTTAATTTATCCTGTTCCTTAGAGAGAAACTCCAATAACATAAACTGCTCTTGATCTATAGGCTTTTGTGTAGATGCCTCAAGCAAGTCTTGCTGCATCAGCTGTAATTCAGTTTCTATAATATTAAGTCGCTCAATGACTCCAAACCCGAACCAAGCACCAATAATACAAGCACCAATAATACTGATAAGATTACGCATTGGCATTGCGATAGATGTGTTTTCACTTATTTTCATACTTCCTCTAGTTGTCTATTCTCACAGTAAAATGCCCAGGTCTTTAAACCTTTACCTTCTTTTGCTCCATGATCCTCTGCTAGTTTAGTTACTAGTTCTGTTTTATTCCAAAATACATAGTCCAAACATTCTATCTTTGTATCAAATTCTTTTAATTTATACTCAGTATAGTGTGGACCACTTATACCATCATACCACAGCATAGCTGTTATGACCCAAATCATTTTTTACCAAAGAATTTAGTAGCCCCACGGATCCCAAATGAGGCGCTTACGATCACTCCCAAGGTGTACTTGTACCAGTCAGGGGTCATGGCAAGAGCTGCGAAACCTCTTTCAACATACTCTACAGTAAATGGTAAAAAGCAGAGCAACAGCGGAATACTAAAAAGTATGGTTAAGTATTCGTCTTTCCATGAGTCTCTGCTACCTTTGATAGCTTCAACATCCCAGTCTATTTCTCCTGCAATCTGTTTCTTTTTGATCTCTGTTTCTGCTTTTATAGCAGTTAGCTTTTGTTCTGCTTTGGCTTTACGAGTCTCAACATAGCCACCAATAGCATCACTAGCCACTCCTAAGAGAGGCTTGATTAACATTTGTAACATTTAAATATTCCTTATGATTGTAGATAGTTCAATTGCTCTAGCAGGTGTTTGTTTGTGCCATCTAGAATCTAACATTTCATCCGCAGCAGTTTTAAAATCACCGTCATCTAGTGCTTTAAGTGTTTTTTTAAATTTAGATACCCTAGGGTAGCCCATTTGAAAGAGCATTTCGATCAAAACGCCCTGAATTTGCTCTATATCACCCTGATCTAAGCCTTGGGTATACAAATTAGGTATATGCTTCTCTATGAGCTGTTTTGCAGCGTTAAAAGCGATTTCAAAGTCTTTATCAAATATCTCACTTAAATGATCCACAGAGTACTTAACACCCATCTGAATGTTATCTTCTGGTAAGATCATATGCCCCCAACCTATAGTAGGTATACCAAGACTATCATTGTAGGCTTCATCTCTAAAACCTTCGTGATCTTTAATACGTTTTTTAATCTGCTCCAAAATACATATCCTTTAAAAGTTCATCAGCTATTAGACCATCAATAGTTGTAGGTTCACCAGTAGTTCTTCTAGGCACTTGACCAGCAATAGATTGTAATGCTTCCACAGGGTCTTTAAATAACTGTAGTTCTTTAGTCATATACATACCAATCCTATGCATTAGGTCTGGGTATGTAGTTCCATATTTAGATTTACTCCAAATCATTATGACTCTTGGTAAATCATTTTCATACTCAACTTGCACATAGTGCATTTGATTGTTGAGTTCTAAATTTTTTGTTATGCCTGGTCTTCTGTTATTTTGTGGTTGGTACATATATATGTCATGATTTTCTTGATTCGTTTTCAATGAGGATGTCAATGTAGTGCCTTGCCTTTCTTAAATCTTCTATACCATTTTTCATTTTCCATCTTGTAATATACTTTATTACACAAGCCTCGCAATGTGGTATCTTATTTGCGAGTATGAACTCAATTGGTTGAATCACCATATTTCTATAATGATCCCCACCCTCTTGTTTATCAATTTCTTTCACTAAGGAATGACTTTATTCCAACTTCCACCTTTTGACAAGACCATTGGTAATAATTTTGGTTGACTATTTATAATGATACCGCAACCAATAATGGGTCTATCCTTGAATACTTTATCATATGCAAATGCCATAGAGTCTTTATCAATAAGACATCCTACTTGCATTGCCCATAATAACGATTCAGGATTACCCCAATAAGATATCCCATATTTTGTATGATAGTGGCCCTGGACATAGCAAGTTCCCTGCTTCTGTCCTACAGATAAAATATTTGCAGATTTACCATGATGAAAGTGTACATTATTACCATCAGGTAATTTAATTGTTAGTTCATTGTGCCACTTCCAACCTTTGCCTACTTGTAATACTTCATTGTATCCACGCATATATGCCATAGGTAATCCTGCTTTGAAGGATCTTCTATATGCTAGGCTACCATGATTAGAATGCAATATATCTACATTGCTCCATAATTTTTCAATTTCTTTAATAGTTTTTCTAGCCTCTAATAGTTCATCACCAGCAGATGGTAAGTCAGGGTCTTGCCCATGCATATTTAATCCGTGTTTATCGCATTCATCACCGATGTGTACAATTCTATCAGGTTTATATTTTTTCTTTATTCCTTTTAAAAAAGGTAAAAGATCAGGATGATGATAAGGACAATGAGTATCTGAGATAACTAATATCCGTTTATTCATAATAAAGTTCTAATTATTAAATAACACATTTGTAGAAAGACAGTAGTTCCTATAAACCACACAAGAGTTCTTAGTTGTTTCATATCTTTTTCAATATGACATAAATGATTATCTTTTAGAGTTGTTAGCTTTTGATCTAACAGTTCTAGCTTACCCTCTATACGGATAATAGCTTCTCTGTTTTCTTGTTCCATTTATTAACTCTTAGGGTTTGCGTCTTTGATAGATTTAATACGAGCTTTCCAAGCCTCTATATCTTTATATATCTCATCAAGCTGATCACCAATATCTCCATAAGCTGCTTTTCTTGTAGCTCTTACACGATTGTTTGATTGTTCAACATTCCCAGCTTCTTCATAAGAATTTAGTTGCTCGTCTGTTGGTTGATCTAAACCTTCGACATTCCAGCTTTTTATGTATTCACCTTGTCCATCATCTTTGACATGGACGTTGCCGATGTCTGGATCGAACTTAGCTTCTTTGCCATTTGCTTCACAATATAATTTTATTTTAGTTGGTAAACTTGCCATATTATACTCCTATTAGTTTAAAACCCATAAAGAATGATTTAGGTACAGTACCATCTCCATTTGCACCACTACCATCACTAGCATTTTGAAACATAGAGCAGGTCACTTCATCACTTGCACTTAAATCTAAAATAGCAGATATATTAACTGTATCAAAAGTTGTGCCTCCTGAGTCACTATTTCTCATTTCAGCAGATGCTTTTTCTGTACCACCAACATTTAACTTAACTATAAATCTACCACCAAAAAAGTTGTTTCTCATAAGTTGAGCAAAAATAAAATACTTGCCTCCCTCTCCAGATGGGACTGTAAATTTGCCATTTGATGTGTCATAAGCAGAATCACTGTCAACTTGTTCTGTGTTAAAAATTATAACAGCTTCAGCACCAGAGTTTGTAGTTTGTGATGCGTTTAAGAACGCTTGAAAAGCAGGAGTGTTATCACCTCCAAAACCTGTTGCGGTTCCTGAGTTTGCTATTGTTGCACCAGAAGGTATTGTTATTGTATCCCCACTATCTCCTAATGTTAATGATGTTCCTGATTTAGGACTTACTTTATCTACTCTTACTTCACTCATGTGTTACTCCTGTGGGTTACTTTCGTCATCACGTGCTTTTCTGTTTTTATAGTCAGAACGAGCTGTAACCAGTGCTACAAAATCAGCTTGATTAGATGGAATGGGATCTGTAAATGAATCATCATTCATCAACCTAGTTGTCCATTCTTGTTGCATACGTTTCCAACAGTTGTTAATTTTACCATCAACTGCCTTCTGTACCCAATCATCTAGACCAGCATTATCTGTATCGTTATATAAATCATTAGACAAAATCTTTTGTTCAAGATCTGTTAATATTATTTCTTTTTTGTGATCAGCCATGTGTTACCTCCTTTATGGTTAATTGTTTCGTTAACATGCTAGAAATCCACTTAAATGACTATTATTTGAAACATCTGAAGGCCCAGAGCCACTTGTGCCTCCATGTACAACTCGTAGAGTCATTGTGTCGTTAGCGTCCATATCAGCTAAAGCTCCACCTGCAAGAGTAAAAAAATATTGACCAGCAGAGCTACCTACAGCTTGATCAATAGAACTTAATACATAATAAGCTCTATTACTTGTGTTTAATTCTATGTAATAATAAGTAGAGCTGTCTTGATTGCTAATGTCGTTTAGTTGAATTGAAAATTGAAAACAGTATTTTCCTGTTACTGGAGCTGTAAAAGTATTGGATGCAAAATTACTTCCAATATCATAAATTTCATTATCTAAAACAATTGTTATAGTTTGACCTTGGTTAAAATCAGTTTGATTGTTTGTTGGCTTTACAAGAAAAGCTGGTTGTCTTGCCTTGGTTACTTCACCATCAGATGTCATGTTAATTGAAGTAGCACCATTATTTCCTATGGCTATTTCATCTCCATCGTGATTATATTGAATATATCCTCTAGCAGTTCCTCCGCTATCATTCCAATATATATTACCAGTTGAAGCTGTACCTGATAAAATACTTATTCCACAATGACCGCTATTTTCTAAAACTAATTCATCAGCAGAAGTATGAGTTGCTGCGGAACTATCAGCAGTTTTAATGTGTACGTTACCCAAGTCAGCAGCATTTAATGTTGCGTTCATTAAGTTTGTTATCTTACCATCTTTAATACCTAGACTATCAATGGCTACACCATTTGCACTAGTTTGTTCACTAATAGTGTCTACTTTTATTTCACTACTCATCTTTAGTCTCCTTTAATTCTTCTTTTAATATATTAACATAACCTTGTTGGGCAAATCTTAGATCCTGCATTTGTTTAGATACACGCACTGCTTCTTCCAAAGCTGACTTAGCTTTAGCTGATATTTTAGTTTCGTCATATTCTTTGTTGTCTAGTGTAAACATTAGTTATTCTCCAATGCAGTTACTTTTGTTTCTAGTGTTTCTATTCTTGTTTGTGCTTCTTGTAGTGCTTTGATAGCTTTCATGTATAATACTGAATACTTGACACCTTTATATTCTTTAACATCTCCTTCGGTTGCTTCTCCGCTTTTAACTTCTGGGTCATCTTTATCCCAAAGTACTTCGTTCTTAACAAGTTTATCCATTCCAGATGCTTCTAGTTCTTGTGCTATTACACCTATTTGAACCCACGCTTTATCTCCATATTGAGCTATGTCATCATTTCTTTTGTAGTTTCTAACTTTTAATGCTTTTATGTCATCCCATTGAGAGTTAGCATCTACTATTTCTGATTTAATTCTTTCATCAGAAGTTGATCCGTAAGAGTTGTCATGGTTTTGCACATCACCATCTGAGAATACTCTAAATCTTATTGTTGCACCTCCATCAAAGTCTTGAAAGTTTGTAAAATATGAAACATTATTATCAGGTGCTTGACCTGTAAATTTATTATTAAACATATAAATGTTACCACTTGATCGAGAGTGTATATTTACATGACACCAATCTGCTTCAGTTTGTTCTACTGATAATCTTTCATTGCCTTCTCCTGCTTGCCTACCTACACAAAGTTGATTATTACCTGCGTTTACCATAAGACAATCATCAAGATCATTACTTTCTACTCTAAAATCTATATCTTGTGAGTCATCATTAAAAACTGTGCCACTTGCATAAACACCCATTCTGTTTCTTGATGTACCATTAGTAAAAGTTTTTATAAATAATTGAGAATCTTCTGTGCCATCACTTGCGTCATCAATCTGTGCGTAGATTTTACAATAGTCAACTCCTTGGTCGGCATCATTTCTACCTCTGTAAGATAAAGCACCTATAAAGTCAGCATCAGCTGATGAACTAGAGTTTCTATCAAATACAATTACAGGACCTTCATTAGCATCTGCATCTGTAGAGGTTAATGTTAAAGCATCTGAATTATCAGTTACATTAATTGTAACACCATCGTTAATTGTTAAAGATGTAGCTGTAGCAGTTGCAAGGGTAGTGCCACCTACTTCTACTACTAGCGTATCATCCGTAGCTGACGATATACTGGTATCCTGATCATCATCAAAGTCAATCTTGTTATTAACTCCGTCTATTTGTATTCCTGCCATTTGTTTCTCCTTATATTACGACAACAGTAGAATTAGAGCCTACTG
>LULO01000172.1_pt1 | contig 27943 bp, 28 predicted proteins | sample 728121 | NCBI WGS metagenome assembly LULO01 (sample SAMN03860287, study PRJNA289734) | marine metagenome | biome: seawater column; feature: ocean; material: water; isolation source: Red Sea water column Station 149 - depth 50m | place: Saudi Arabia: Red Sea | collected 2011-10-15 | depth 50 m | reverse complement strand
TGTTCGAGCAAGGAAGAAGAAATGCGCCATGTATAATTTTCATTGATGAAATCGACGCTGTTGGTAGAAGCCGTGGAGCAGGCCTTGGTGGCGGTAATGATGAGAGAGAACAAACACTCAATCAGATTTTAGTTGAGATGGACGGATTTGATACTCAGGAAGGTATTATTTTGGTTGCCGCGACTAACAGACCAGATGTACTTGATCCGGCTCTATTAAGACCAGGTCGTTTTGACAGGCAGGTTGTTGTTCCTAATCCAGATATCTTAGGCAGAGAAGCAATTCTGAAAGTTCATATTAAAAAAATCTCTGTCGCGCCTGATGTAGATATCAGAACAATAGCAAGGGGAACACCCGGTTTTTCTGGTGCAGATCTAGCTAACATTGTAAATGAAGCAGCATTGTTGGCAGCAAGAAAAAATAAGAAAATTGTTACTATGGTAGATTTTGAGGAAGCAAAAGATAAAGTAATGATGGGGTCAGAAAGAAGATCTCTTGTTATGAGCCAAGAAGAAAAAGAACTTACCGCTTACCACGAAGGAGGTCACGCTGTTGTTGCATTAAATCAATCCGCTTCAGATCCAATACATAAAGCTACAATAATACCAAGAGGTAGAGCCCTTGGAATGGTGATGAGGCTGCCCGAAAGAGACCAATTATCTTTACCTAGGGAAAAAATGTTAGCAGATATCACAGTTGCTATGGGCGGTAGAGTTGCTGAAGAAATAATCTTTGGTGACAAAAAAGTTACTTCTGGTGCTTCATCAGATATCGAAATGGCAACTAAGATGGCTAGAAATATGGTGACTAAATTTGGAATGAGCGAAAAATTAGGACCATTACAATATGGTGAAAATGAGGAAGAAGTATTTTTAGGAAGATCAGTTCAAAGACATCAAAATGTGTCAGAGGAAACAGCTAAACTTATAGATTCAGAGATCAGGCAAATTGTTGATAGCTGTTATGATTTAGCAAAGAAAATTTTAAATGAAAAAATAGACGATTTGCATGCTCTTGCAAAAGGTTTAATTGAATACGAAACTTTAAATGGAGATGAAATAACTACATTATTAAAAGAGGGTAAGATCGACAGATCCAATCCTGAAGAAGAGATTAATAATGCCGGACCGTCTGTACCTAAAAGTGGTAAATCAGCTCCCGTTGGTCCTAGTTTCAAGCCTAAACCTCAAACAAGTTAACTAATTACAGTGTCCCTTGTGCGTAATTCGAATAGATATTACGTACGGCCAATATTTAGTAAAATAAAAACAAAAGATTCACTTTTTCTTGGGTCCTCCAAATTATTCTTTAATGAAATTGAATTAATAACAAGAGGCAAAACCAAGACTCGATCAAAGTTACTAAAAATTAATGATATAAAATATTTGGAACCTGATATTCAGAGAGACATAAACAAAAGAATTTCAAATATTACAAAGAAAAGAAAAAAATTAGGAAAGTTTAACTTTGAGCGATCACTTGTGATGGGTATTCTTAATGTAACACCTGATAGCTTTTTTGACGGCGGAAAATATTTATTACGCGATAATGCAATTGAGCAGTTTAAAAAACTAATTAAAGAAGGCGCAGATATCATTGATATTGGCGGAGAGTCAACAAGGCCTGGATCAAAAGAAATTACAGTTAATGAGGAAATTAGCCGAATTATTCCAATAATTTCTCAAATCAGAAAAAAATATAAGAAAGAATTTATCTCGGTAGATACAAGAAAATCTCAAGTTATGAAAGAAGCATGTAAATTTAATATAAATCTAATAAATGATGTTTCAGGACTGAGATTTGATAAAAATTCAAAAAAATTTTTAAACTCGAATAAAATTCCTTTTGTTTTAATGCATTCAATTTCAACTCCTGAAAAGATGCAAAAAAATATAAAGTACAAAGATGTACTTCTTGATATTTATGATTTCTTTGAGAAGCAAATCAGTCTATGCGAGAAAAATGGCATATCTAAAAGCCGAATTATAATAGACCCTGGAATTGGTTTTGGTAAAACTTTGCAACAAAATTTGAAACTAATTTCAAACATCGCATTATTTCATTCTTTGGGCCTTCCTGTGTTATTGGGAAGCTCTCGAAAAAGTTTTATTGGCAAGATTGAAAAAAATGAATTATACGAAGATCGATTAGGCGGTTCAATAGCAACGGTTATGCATGGACTAGCTGAAGGAGTTCAAATATTTAGGGTGCACGATGTTTATGCAACAAAACAATCAATTAAGGTTTATTCTAAAATAAAATGAAAAAGTTTTTTGGAACAGATGGAGTAAGAGCAAGTTCAAATAGTCAAAAACTTAATGGCCTGACGCTTATGAAACTTGGAATGGCACTAGGTAAACACTTTACTGTTGGAGAACATCGTCACAAGGTCGTTATTGGTAAAGATACAAGACTATCAGGATATATGATTGAACAGGCATTAACCTCTGGATTATTATCTATGGGAATGGATGTCTTTCTTTTTGGGCCCATACCTACACCCGCAGTTGCAATGTTGACAAAATCTATGCGAGCAGACTTAGGGATAATGATAACTGCTTCACACAACCAATATCAAGATAATGGTATTAAAATATTTGATAAAAATGGAAATAAATTATCAGACAAAACTGAAATTGAAATAGAGCATCTTATGGAGTCTGAATTGGAAAATTCATTAGCGGGTCCAGAAAAAATAGGCAGAGCAAAAAGACTCGAAGATGCAAATGGTAGATATATAGAATTCCTAAAAGGTACTTTTCCTAAATCACAACGGCTTGATGGTCTTAAAATTGTAATAGATTGTGCAAATGGGGCTTCTTATATTTCTGCACCTTTAATTTTATGGGAGCTTGGTGCAGAAGTTATTCAAATAGCTACTCAACCAAATGGAACTAATATAAATTTCGAATGTGGGTCTACTAATACCAATAAACTTGCTAAAAAAGTATTAGAGGAGAAGGCTGATATTGGTATTGCCTTAGATGGCGATGGCGATCGATTGGCTGTTATTGATGAAAAAGGACATTTAGTCAATGGCGACCAGATACTGGCATTACTAGCTATTGAAATGTCAAAAGATAAAAAATTAAAAAATAATAATGTAGTTGGTACTTCAATGGCAAACATGGGCTTAGAAACTTTATTAAAGAAACATAACATTGGGTTAATCAGGGCAAAAGTTGGTGATCGATATGTAAAGGAAAAAATGATTTCAGAAGATTTAAATTTAGGCGGTGAACAATCTGGACACATAATTTTACGTGATTTTACTTCATCAGGAGATGGAATAGTAGTTGCTCTTCAAGTTCTATCTATCTTAAGTAGAAAAAAAGGAAAAGCCAGTGACTGCCTTCATTTATTCAGTCCTCTACCACAAAACCTGATTAATTTCCGCGTAAAAGAAAGAAATATTTTAGATCACGAGGATACGAAATTATTTATCAAATCTTGTGAAGAAAAAGTTTCAGAAGACGGAAGAATCGTAGTTAGAATGTCTGGTACTGAACCTCTTTTAAGAGTTATGATTGAAAGTGGAAATCAGCATACAATTGATGAATTAACTGAAAGCGTAACAAAATATTTTTCATAAAATAAAGGCATTAAATGACAGGTGTTGTAATTGTTGGATCCCAATGGGGAGACGAAGGGAAGGGAAAGATTGTCGATTGGTTATCAAGCCAGGCCGATATTGTAATAAGATTTCAAGGAGGTCATAATGCCGGTCATACTCTCGTAATAAATAATGAAACATTCAAATTAAATATTCTACCCTCCGGAATTTTAAGAAAAGGCAAAATTTCGATAATTGGGAATGGCGTGGTTTTGGATCTAGCTGCCTTTCAAAAAGAAGTAGCTGGGTTAAAAGAAAGAGGAGTAGATATAACTCCTTCAAATTTATACATATCGGACAGAGCGACAATAATTTTACCCCTTCATCAATCACTCGATGAATTAAGAGAAAATAACAACTTAATAAAAATTGGTACAACAAAACGTGGAATAGGACCTGCTTACGAAGATAAAGTTGGAAGAAGAGCAATAAGATTATGTGATTTATTTGATAAGGAAAAATTAAAAAAGAAAATTGAAATTTTACTCAATCATCATAATGCGATAATGAGAGGTTTTGGATTGGATGAATACAATTTAGAAGAAGTAGTCAGTGAAATATATAAATTAGGGGAATATGCCAAACCTTTTGCAAAAACAATAAATGACATAACTAACGTAATAAACAGCGGCAAAGAAAAAATTTTATTTGAGGGAGCTCAAGGATTTCTTTTAGATATTGACCATGGAACCTATCCTTTTGTAACATCATCAAATGTTCACGCTAGTTATGCATCTATTGGCAGTGGATTGAATCCAAAAGTTATTAATCATATCCTTGCAATTACAAAAGCATATACGACGAGAGTTGGGAATGGTCCTTTTCCCACAGAGCAAGACAATGAAATAGGCAATAAACTTGGAGAAATTGGCCATGAATTTGGAACAGTGACAAATAGAAAGAGAAGATGTGGTTGGTTTGACTCAGTTTTAGTTCGTCAAGCTTTAATTCAATCGGGAGCAACAGGTATTGCTCTTACTAAAATCGATGTATTAGATCACTTTGATGAAATTAAAATGTGTGTAGGATATAATTTAAATGGAAAAGAAATAGATTACTACCCAAGCTCTGAACAAGATCAAGAGACTATAGAGCCAATCTATGAGACCTTTCAAGGATGGATGAGTACAACAACTGGCATAAACAGCTTCGATGAATTGCCAGAAAACGCAAAAAAGTATGTCAATCGTATTAGTGAGCTAACAAAGACTAAGATAGATTTAATCTCCACTAGCCCTAGACGTGAGGACACAATACTAATAAACAAATTATTTAATTAAGCCTGAATTAATTTAGTATCTCTTGCGAGACTTAACATTTCTGTTTGAAGCTTCTGAAATGCTCTTTCTTCTATTTGTCGAATTCGTTCTCTACTGATGTTGTACTCATTGCTAAGTTCTTCTAGAGTTTTAGGAGTTTCAGATAATTTCCTATCTTGTATAATATGTTTTTCCCTATCATTTAATACATTAATTGCTTTATTGAGAAGAGCTTTTCTTTTTGAAACTTCTTCTTTCTCAGCTATTTTGACTTCGTGATCCGCATCTTCGTCAACTAGCCATTCTTGCCATTCTTCTTCACCGTCTGCACTAACCACTGCATTAAGAGAATAATCATTTCCAGAAATTCTTCCTTCCATTTCCGAAACTTCTTTTTCAGAAACGTTTAGTTGATTTGCAATTTCTGTAACTTGATGAGGTTTAAGTGATCCTTCACTATAGTCACTTAGTCTATTTTTAAGTTTCTTAAGATTAAAAAATAGTTTTTTTTGAGCTGCGGTGGTTCCAATCTTTACTAAACTCCATGATTTAAGTACATACTCCTGAATAGCAGCTCTAATCCACCACATAGCATAAGTCGCTAATCTGAAACCTTTATCTGGGTCATACTTTTTAACTGCTTGCATCAGACCTATATTTCCTTCAGATATAAGTTCTGTAACAGGAAGTCCGTATCCTCGATAACCCATCGCTATTCGGGCAACGAGTCTGAGATGGCTTGTAACAAGTGCATGAGCTGCACTCGTATCCCCTTCATCTCTCCACTTCTTAGCAAGATTGATTTCTTGCTTTTCTGTGAGCATGGGAAACTTCTTGATCTGCTGAAGATAATGACCGAGGCTACCTTCATTGGACAATGCTGGTAAATTATAGTTTTTGCTCATATCCAAAATATGGTTACTTTTTTCTAGAAATCAATGTTCAGCTTTTAATTGAATTTACCAATTTGCTCAAGTAATCCGGCATAACAGACTGAAAATGAAGCATTTTTTCTTTTTTAGGATGAAGAAACCCAAGAGATTGCGCATGCAGAGCCTGTCCTGGCAACATTTTAATCGATTGAACCGTGCTTTCTGAAAGTGATTTTAGTTTACTTTGAGGCGATCGCCCATAAGTACGATCTCCTATGAGTGGATTTCCCTTTTCTGTTAGATGCACTCTTATTTGATGAGTTCTTCCGGTTTCTAAGCGACATTCTAATACTGTGGCAACAATTTGATTTTTTTTGTTCTTTAAATTTTCAAGTGTCTTGTAATGAGTGATAGCAACCTTGCCTCTACTCACAGAACTCATCATTTTTGTTCTATTCCTATTACTTCTAGATAAGAGTGACTTAATTTTTCCATTTGCTGGTGAGATTTTGTTCCAGCATACAGCAATATAAACTCTTTCGATAGAGTGAGCAGCAAATTGGTCAGATAAATGTTTATGAGTAAAATCATTTTTAGCTATTACAACCAGTCCACTCGTATCTTTATCAATTCGATGAACTATTCCTGGCCTTTGAGCATCACCGACAAATTTTAATTCATCTCCACAATGATTGATCAAAGCATTAACAATTGTACCTGTCTTATTTCCAGCGCCGGGGTGCATTACAATACCTGCAGGTTTATTGATAACTATCAAATCCTTATCTTCATAAACAATATTTAATTTTATGTTCTCACCAATTATTGGTGTCTCATTTGCTAATTGTATATTTACTGAAATATGATCGCCTAATGAGATCTTATAATCAGGATCTACAATATTATTATTTACTGTAATATTGGAGGACTTTATTAATTGAATTATTTTAGACCTACTAAATTCTTTCAAATTTAAAGCAATATATTTGTCTATACGTTGGCCTACTTGCTTCTTATGGTTGACTTTGTATTGATAGAACATTATGAGATAACGATGTACCAAAAAATTATGCTATTTATAGTTATATTTCTCGGAATTGTAATTTTAATTGGTACCACGATTGTTATTACTACTATTATAGCTCTTCATCAACAACAGATAACTCATCTTTTCCCATTTTGCATGTACAAGAAGGATGATAAGCAGTATCACCTTTATTTTTAATAAATTCATTTAAATCACTCTCAGAGCTTGAATTTATTCCAGGATTAATTTCTTTTCCTCGATATTTATCAAAAGCTTTTTGATGAAAAATTTCCCTTGCAATTTTAATACCATCTCTCATTTCTTTTAAATCATGCTCTGTCTGCATATAATTAAACTGTATAGCGGGTGAAGCTGAGGGATTGTTTGACTTTAATTTGACATGTCCTCTACTTGTTGGCCTCATTGGTCCTACATGCGCTTGAAAAGAATGAGAGCTTGGAGATTGTCTTCCATGATCCAATACAAGCGATGGAAAGAAGTGATACTGAATATTAGGGTAATCAACCATATCATTACTTCTCACGAAGCCACCAGTTTCTAAGTTTGAATATGCTGCCACTCCAGATTTAAAAATAAACCACTCTATCCCTATGAATGCCATTCTTATTGGATTATATGATGTGTAAAGTGTAACGGGCTTTGTACATTCATATTGTAAATAAGTTTCAAGATGATCCTGTAAATTTTCACCTACACCTCTCAGGTCATGTTGAACAGATATATCTAATTTTTCTAGTTCTTCAGCATTTCCTATACCTGAAAGCATTAGAAGTTGAGGTGAATTTATTGCTCCAGCTGATAATATCACTTCATTATCAGCATGTATTTTTTTTATCTCTCTTCCTGTAGTACATTCAACCCCAACGGCTTTATTATTTTCAATAATAACTTTGTTTACTATTGTATTTGTAATGACGGTAAGATTTCTTCTATTAATAACTGGATGCAAGTAAGTTACACTCGTACTCTGTCTTCTGCCTCCATAAATAGTGGTATCCATTAGACCAAATCCCTCTTGCTTATATCCATTCATGTCATTATTTATCTCATAGCCGGCTTGTTCTGCCGCTTCTAGGTAGACCTTACTCAATTCATTGCCTTCCGAAGATCGAGATAATTTTAAAGGACCGCTTTTATTCCTATAAGTTTCATCTAATCCTTCAATTGACTCTGATTTTTTAAAATACGGAAGAACATTATTATAATTCCATGACTTAAGATCTTTTTGAGCCCAGTTTTCAAAATCCATTGGATTTCCTCTTACATGAACCATACCGTTGTGTGATGAACTTCCTCCCAACATCTTTCCTCTTGGGCAAAACATTTTTCTATTGTTCATGAACGGTTCAGGCTCAGTTTCGTATAAATAATTATATTTTGGGTCATGCATTGTGTATAATAAAGCTGCCGGCATTGAGGTTTTCCACGTTTTATCCGATGGACCTGACTCTATTAACAATACATTTATCTCTGGATCAGCTGAAAGTCTATTTGCCAGAACACAACCCGCACTTCCGGCACCAATAATAATATAATTATAAGAATTAAATTGCATAACTAATTTTACCAAAGTTTGTAATTATAGTACAACATAAGCTTATGTTAAAAAATTTAAACCCCAATTATGCAATTGTACTTTCAACATTATTGTGGGGTACGTGGTGGTATCCATTAAGGCTACTTAATGAATATGCGTATAATAATGCAATTCCACTCACTTTAAGTTTCACTATTGCTGGGTTATTTTTATTATTTTTTTCATACAAAAATATATCAAAATTAACTAATCGAAATTTAATTCTTACAATAGTCGCAGCCTCAGCAGGAGCGGCTGCAATGTGTCTTTATAATGAGGGTTTAATTAGAGGTAATGTTGCAAGAGTCTTAATCTTTTTTTATTTAACCGCTGTATGGAGCACTTTAATTGAAATTATTTTTCTAAGAGCGGCCTTAAACATTTATAGGTTTTTTTCAATTTCTTCAGGTTTTATAGGTCTATTTATTATAACTGGGTTGGATCAAGGAAATTTTATGCCTAGCACCCTAGCAGATCTGTTTGGAATTCTCTCAGGATTTCTCTGGTCAATCTGTGCAACACTCATAAGAATAAATGAGGAACTTGATGTAAATTTCGGTACTTCAGTTTTTATTTTAATTGGGGGTCTTTTTGTTGTTATTGCAACATTCTTACCAGATGGGCAAATACTTTCAGGATTTAACTATGATATTTTAAAGAATACTATTTTGATAATTTTAATATTCGCATTTATCTGGTTATTGCCAGGTTACTGGCTTGTCACTTATGGTCAGGATCAAGTTGATCCAGGACGCGCGGGGATCCTATTGATGTTTGAAGTTGTTATTGGCGTTATATCTGCCTATCTGCTTGCAAATGAAATAATCTCGATTAGAGAGTTTATTGGCGCAATATTCGTAATGAGCGCACCATTAATTGAGATCTATTCAGTAAAAAAATAATTAAATCAGACGTTTATCTAATTAATTACGTAACATAATTTAATTTTTTTTTATGTGGAAGCACTTACATATATATGTTTCAATTATAATGAAAGATATAAATTAGGAGATAAAAATGAATAAATTTTTTAAAAAATCTGCAATTGGAATATTTTTAGCAGGTTTTGCAGTTATTTTTGCAGTTAGTTGCGACAGAAATCAGGAAGTAGCTGATTGTGGCACAATTACTGTCGCAGAAATGAATTGGGCATCAGCTGAAATGTTTGCTCATGTAGATAAAATAGTATTAGAAAATGGGTATGGTTGTAATGTTGAACTTGTACCCGGCGATACTATGCCAACAGCAACATCAATGATGGAAAAAGGTGAGCCGGATGTAGCTCCTGAACTATGGATTAATTCAGTTCGTATAGCTCTAGATAATGCAGTAGGTGAGGGTCGTTTGCATTATGCAGCTGAGGTATTGTCTGACACTGGTGAAGAAGGATGGTGGATTCCTCAGTACATGGCTGATGCAAATCCTGATATCCAAACAGTTTATGACGTTATAGAGCGCCCTGAACTTTTCCCTCATCCGGAAGGTGGAGATGGAGCAATTTATACATGTCCATCAGGTTGGAACTGTCAAATTAGTACCGGAAATCTCTTTAAAGCATATGATATGGAAGCAAAGGGATGGAGACTAGTTGATCCTGGATCAGGCGGTGCTTTAGCTGGTGCTATCGGTGAAGCATATAATAAACAAGAGGGATGGCTAGGATACTATTGGGCTCCTACAGCAGTTCTTGGTAAATATCCACTTAAGAAACTAAGCTTTGGTGTTGAACACAGTAAAGAAGAGTGGGACAATTGTACTTCTCAAGACGGATGTGCAGATCCAAAACCTAACGCATGGGTTGTTTCTGAAGTATACACTGTTGTAACTGATAACTTTAAAAATAGTTCTGATCTTGGAATGGAATACATTTCAAAGAGAGCACTTCCAAACAGCACTGTTAATGCTTTATTAGCTTGGAAAGATGACAATCAAGCATCTGGCGAAGACACAGCTATACATTTTCTGAAAAACTATACAGAATGGCACAGCTGGGTTGACGGTAATGCAAAAGCTAAAATTGAAGCAGCGTTATAATTAAAAAAATAATATTGCGGACTATAGAAATATAGTCCGCATATTTATATGAATTTTACAGAATTTTTTATTTCATTTCCTGAAATGAGTAAGGAGAGTCTTCGCCTATTTAAGAAGTCTCTTGATGGCGCTTACCGAAACTTTTCACGTGAATATGGCGATACTATTGAAGCGGTTTTTGATCCAGTGCTTTATTTCTTAGTATGGTTTGAAAAAATACTACAAAATTCTCCATGGCCTATCGTAATAATCGTTTTCTTATTATTGATTTATTATGGAAGTAGAAGCATCGCTCTAACTATTTCATCTTTAATTGCTTTTTTATTAATTGGATATTTTGGAATGTGGGATGATACGATGTCCACAGTCAGTATTATTGGTGTTTGCACACTAATGTCTATCGGCCTAGGTATACCAATTGGCATATTAATGTCAGGATCTGATAGGGCGAGAGCCGCAATTACTCCAATTTTAGATATTATGCAAACGATGCCAAGTTTTGTGTATCTCATTCCAGTTGTTATGTTATTAGGTATTGGTAAAATTCCTGGTTTACTTGCAGTTATAATCTATGCAATCCCACCAATAATTCGACTTACTGATCTTGGTATTAGAGAAGTTAATAAAGAAGTTTTAGAAGCCGCAGATGCATTTGGTGCAAATAGAACTCAGAAATTATTTAGAGTACAGCTTCCATTAGCTTTACCAACAATTTTCGCTGGTATTAATCAAACAATAATGATGGCACTCGCCATGGTAGTTATTGCTTCAATGATTGGGGTTAAAGGATTGGGACAACCAGTCTTAAAAGCCATCACCAATCAATATTTTACAATGGGCCTTCTCAATGGTTTGGCTATTGTAGCTTTGGCGATCATATTTGACAGGGTTTCTCAGTCATTCGGTAAAAGAATGCAGCAATATAGGGCTGGCGCAAATGAGTGAGATAAAGATTAAGATAGAAAATTTGTATAAAATTTTTGGATCAAGACCAAGAGAGTACACAGACATAGTTAGAGATGGTGTTGATAAAGACGAGTTATTATCAAAATATAATCATGTTCTTGGGTTGGATAATATTTCTCTAGATATCAAGGAGCATTCAATACAAGTTGTAATGGGATTATCAGGGTCAGGAAAATCTACTTTGATAAGACACATTAATAGATTGATTGAACCAACCGAGGGAACGGTCACAGTTGATGGAGAGGATATTACTAAACTTAATAAAATGGATCTTCTAGAGTTTAGAAGAAATAAAACAGGGATGGTTTTTCAACGCTTTGCACTATTTCCTCATCAAAATATATTAGACAATGTCCAGTTTGGATTGAGCATAAAAAATCTAGATAAGTCAGACTCTATAGAAAGAGCGATGTATTGGATCGAAAAAGTTGGTTTAACTGGTTTTGAAAATAAATTCCCAAATCAATTGTCAGGAGGAATGCAGCAAAGAGTAGGTTTAGCTAGGGCGTTAGCGACTGATCCAGATATATTGCTAATGGACGAAGCCTTTAGTGCGCTTGATCCATTAATAAGAACTGATATGCAGGACCAATTACTGGACTTACAAAAGAATTTAAATAAAACAATTATGTTTATAACTCATGACCTCGATGAGGCACTCAAATTAGGTGACCGAATAGCTATACTCAATGGCGGAAAACTTGTTCAAGATGGAAATGCAGAGGAAATTCTTTTAAAACCTGCTGATCAATATGTGGCCAATTTTGTTAAGGATGTTAATCGTATAAAGGTTTTAAAAATCAAGACAATTCTTGACCAAGGAGGTGAACGAGCAAATTCTAATCCAACTGTAAACGTAAATGATAGTATTGAAAATTGCTTGCCGGCGATACTTGAAAGTCAATCGGGTCTTAACGTAATTGATGAGAAAAACAACTTTGTTGGCTCAGTATCAAAAAACAAAATTATAGATATTTTGCAAAAATCTAAGGATTAATTCTATTCAAATAATTTAATCTACCCACGATCTCATCCCTATCAATATAATATCCTTGGAGGTGTCTATTACCTGAATTGGCATCATATTCTTTCCTGCCATGCAAGACTCTTCTGTTATTAAAGCTAAAAATATCTCCAGCTTCTAATCTGAAATTGATTTCAAACATAGGGTCATGTAGCAATGAAAGAAGTTTACGATATGCTTCATAGAAGCTATCCATAACTTCAGGACTGCAATCCATTATTCCCATATAAGCAACGCTAAACCGTATATCATTAAAATCATTGTTGTGATCTAGAGTAAATATGGGTTTATGCATTACTCTAATTGTGTTTGCGGTGTAATCTCTATTTACAAATTTTACAGGTGTATCAAGAAGAATCTTGAAATATTCAGTAAAATTTTCTTTCATATAGCTTGCAACTTTAAATCCATCTAACGCAACTGATTCACCACCGGTTGCATCGTTTATTAAACAATGAAGGAACTGGTAGCCAGGAGCAATTTCATAATATGGTAAGTCGATGTGATTTCTTAGAGCTGCAGCTGTATATGCTGAATTATTTGGATTAGGAATGTCGATTACTTCAAATGGTGTTTTAAAAAAAGTTTCTCTATGATGACTTATATTAGATAGAACATCAAAACCTGTCTCTTTTTCAGTGGGTGCATTCTTCACGATTGAAATCCCTTTATAATGAAGTTGTTCAAGCCATTTTTTTATTCCTTCATCTCCACTAATAATTTCTTGATAATCTATTTGAATATCTTCAAAATTTGATTGCATACTATTATCCCACAAAAAATAAGGTGAACTATATTTTTTCTTACTTTTCATCGTGTAACAGTTATGTCGAAGCCATTCGATGTCATAGTGACTTATATGGCTTCCTTCACTCCACTCAATCTCCAACTGCCCTTTATCATTTATTGTAAACGCTTTTGGGTGAATATTTTCTGAAACATTTAGCAAGTTAAAGGTTCTCTCCCTTGCAGTAGGGTGAACTTCTGAAGGACAATTATCCCTTAACCATAAAAAATTAAATTTACTCTGCTCACCATCACTCCAATCAATTAGAATCGATTTACCATTCTTTTTTAATGATGATATTGATGGATTCTCATTCATATCTTATTTAAATGTATTATATTTTCTGTCCCAATTCGGAAACTTACCTTTTTGATTCTTATTTAAAGTTTTCATAATTTCAATCAAAAACAAATCTCTTTGTTTTTCTAGTTCTTTAATATTGAATTTTCCTGCTTGTTTTTTTGTTCCTGAAACCATTGCTTTTTTAAGTTTGTTGGTTAATTCAGGTGCTTTCAATTTTGTCCAAGGGAGTTTTAGTGCAGGACCAAATTGTTCCAGCATATGTTTCATGCCAGTTTCTCCACCAGCTAAATGGAACGTTAGACAAACCCCCATAAAAGCCCATCTCAATCCAGGACCATAAACAATTGCATCATCAACTTCATCCGTTGATGCTACCCCGTCATTTATAATATGCAAGGCTTCACGCCATAACGCTTCTTGTAGTCTGTCTGAAATATATCCTTCTATTTCTTTTTGAACAATAAGTGGTCGCATTCCAATATGTTCATATAATTTTTTTAATTTTTTAACACTTATATGACTAGTTTTCTTGCCAGCTACAATCTCTACTAGAGGTAATAAGTATACAGGATTAAATGGATGTCCTATTAAAACTCTCTCAGGAAACTTACAAGCCGATTGAATTTTCGATGGCAATAAGCCTGACGAACTAGATGCGATTATAACTCTCTTATCAACTAAATTATCAATTTGTTTGAGTATATTTTTTTTAATCTTTTCGTTTTCTGGTGCATTTTCTTGAACAAAAGTTGTATCCTTCAATGCACTGGGTAATTTTGAATAGACCTTAAGATTTCTTAATGAGGCATTTCTATTCAAACCAATTTTCTTTAAGCTTTTAAAAGCAGTTCGAACATTTATTTTTAGCTGCTCACGTGAAACACTATTAGGGTCATATGCTTTTACAGTATAACCTTTAGCTAGAAATCTTGCAGCCCAGCCTGCACCAATTACTCCAGTACCTACAATAGTGATGACTTTATTTTGTTTCAAACTTTAAGCCCAAGTTTTTTTCTGGCTTCATCTGGCCCCATCACATTAGCACCAAGATTATTAATTATTGTCGTCGCTTTTTCAACAAGTTGACCGTTTGAGGCGTATACACCTTTTTCAAGATATAAGTTGTCTTCAAGACCAACTCTAACATTGCCGCCCAAGAGAACCGCTTGAGCAACCATTGGCATTTGATGAACCCCAATTCCAAAAGCTGCCCAGTTACTGCCCGATGGTAGCATGTCTACCATGTTTTTCATTGAACCGGTATTAGCTGGTGCCCCATAGGGAATGCCAAGACAAATTTGAAATAGAGGAGGGCTGTCAAGCAACCCCTCATCGTACATTTGATTTGCAAACCACATATGCCCTGTATCAAAAACTTCTAATTCAGGTTTTACGCCTAATTCTTGTATTCTTTTTGCACCAATTCTTAATTGTTCAGGAGTACTAACATAAATCATGTTGCCATCACCAAAATTAAGAGTTCCACAATCAAGGGAACATATATCTGGTAATATTTCTTCAACGTGACTTAGTCTTTCAATTGCATTAACAAAATCAGTATTAGGTCCGAACTTTAACAGATCATCCTCAGGTCCAATTTCTATATCACCGCCCATACCACTGGTAAGATTTATTATGACATTTGTGCCACTATCTTTTATGCGGCTCACAACCTCTTTATAAAGCTCATCGTCTCTTGATCCCTTTCCTGTATTTAAATCTCTGACATGGATATGCGCTATGGCAGCTCCAGCTGACGCTGCTTCAATTGCTGCATTAGCAATTTGCTCTGGCGTCACCGGTATGTTTGGATGTTTGTTGACTGTATCTCCTGATCCAGTAACAGCACATGAAATAATGACGTCTCTGTTCATATTTCCTTTACTAGTGAAAAAAAATTAATTTACAATTACCATACTATAGTATGTAATCATCATCTGAAATGCAAAATCTACAAAAATTTTATATTGATGGTCAATGGGTAGCGCCACAATCTAGTAAAAAAATGCCTGTCGTAAATCCAGCCACAGAGGAAGTTATCGGTGAAGTCATATTAGGTAATGAAGAAGATGTAAATATCGCAGTAAAGGCCGCTAAAAATGCATTTATGAGTTTTTCAAAAACTTCTAAAGAAGAGAGAATGAATATTTTGAAAAATATACGAAAAATTTCAGAAGAAAGATTTGATGACTTAGCTGATGCTATGACAATGGAGATGGGTGCACCAAGAAAAATGTCACGTGAAGCCCAAGCTGATGCAGCTATAGGTCATTTGGATGGTTTTATTAGTGCATTAGAAAAACATGAAGAAAAAATTGAGTTATCCAATACAGATATTTTATTAAAAGAACCAATTGGAGTATGTGGTCTAATCACTCCATGGAATTGGCCAATAAACCAAATCACATTAAAAGTTTTGCCAGTCATTGCAACCGGCTGTACTTGTATTTTAAAACCATCAGAACATACGCCATTATCAGCAATGGTTTATGCCGAAATACTAGATAAAGCTGGTGTCCCTGCAGGTGTTTTCAATTTAGTTCATGGTGATGGCGAGGGTGTGGGCATAGCCATGTCAAGACATCCAGATATTGAGATGATGTCGTTTACCGGCTCTAAAAGAGGCGGAAAGTCGGTTACAATAGAGTCTGCTGAAACTGTCAAAAAAGTTACACTTGAGCTTGGAGGCAAGTCACCAAATTTAGTTTTTGCAGATTGTGATCTTGAGGAAAAAGTAACCGCATCTGTAAATGAATGTATGTTTAACACTGGACAATCATGTGACGCTCCTACCAGATTACTGGTTGAAAAAAAATGCTACGATGAAGTCGTTACAATTGCAAAAAAGGCGGCTGAACAAATAAAAGTTGGAGACCCACAAGAGGATGGAGATCATCTAGGACCTTTATTTGATAAAATCCAATTTGATAGAGTTCAAAACATGATTCAGGTAGGAATAGATGAAGGTGCCGAACTGCTTGTTGGTGGACTGGGTAAACCTGAGGGGTTAGAAAAAGGTTGGTTTACTAAACCAACTATATTCATAAATGTTAATAACAGCATGCGAGTAGCTCAAGAAGAGATTTTTGGCCCCGTACTCGTAATAATTCCATTTGAAGATGAAAAAGAAGCTATTGAAATAGCTAATGACACACCTTACGGACTTGCCGCATATTTACAAACAGGCGACACTGAAAGGGCAGAAAGAGTTTCAAGACAACTTAGAGCTGGCGGTGTACATGTAAACGGAGGCGGTTATAACTACGGCTCTCCTTTTGGCGGTTATAAAGAGTCTGGAAACGGCCGCGAAGGCGGTGATATGGGGCTTGAAGATTATCTTGAAACAAAAGCATTACATATTGCTTAAAATTTAATTCAAAGCAGTAAAATTTATGGAAAAATTACTGTGGCAAGCCTCCGAAAAAAGACGAAAACAATCGAACTTAGTCAAATACCATTCTTATCTCAAAAAAAGTTACTCAATAAATTTTGATTATGAATATGACTCCTTATTCAACTGGAGTATAGCAAAGCCTAATTTATTCTGGACGAGTCTTTTGAGTTATTTAGATATAAGCTATAGCGGCAATGAAAACCCTGCTATTAGTGAAAGTGAAAATATTTATGACAAGAAATTTTTTCCAAACTTAAAGCTTAGCTATAGTGAAAATATCATTAATAATTTAAATTCTATTCCTATACTCTATGTAAATGAAATTGGATTTAAAAAATATTACAGCAAAGAAGAAGTTATTCATAAAGTAAATTTAGTCGCAAAATATTTGAGATCTATCGGTGTTAAAAAAGGTGATAGAGTTGTAGGCATTGTAACTAATAATGCGGAAACATTGATTTCATTTCTTGCAGTAAATTCAATTGGTGCGGTATGGTCTTCTTGTTCACCAGATTTTGGTGAACAGGCTATATTAGATAGGTTTAGTCAAATAGAGCCCAAAATTTTATTTTATTCCAGCAGCTATATGTATGGAGGAAAGAAATTTAAAATTTTAGAAAAAATAAAAAATGTTGAGAGTAAGCTTAATACATTGGAAGTGTCCATATGCATTGATTATTCTCAAAAAGACAAAAGTTTTATCGATGAAAAATTAAATTTTTTTGAAGAAAACAATAGAGAATTGAGTGAGCTCTCTTTTGAAAGATGTCAGTTTAATGACCCAATGTATATATTGTATTCCAGCGGTACAACTGGAAAACCAAAATGTATTGTACATAATACCGGAGGTCCATTAATCCAACATTTAAAAGAACAGCAACTTCACTGTGAAATTTGTGAAGACGATAAGCTTTTCTATTTTACTACTTGTGGATGGATGATGTGGAATTGGCTTATTTCTGGTCTTGCTTCTAAGGCAACAGTTGTTCTTTATGAGGGGTCTCCTTTTTTTCCACATCAGGACTCACTTTTTAAAGTGGCGGAAGAAGAGGAAATTACTTGCTTTGGCACAAGTGCAAAGTTTATTGATGCGCTAAGAAATAGCCAAATTCAAATTTCAAATAAATATAAACTATCAAAATTAAAAACAATTTTAAGCACTGGATCACCACTAGTTAGTGAGAGTTTTAATTATGTTTATAGCAATATTAAGCAAGACGTACATTTAGCCTCTATTAGTGGCGGTACTGATATTGTTTCATGTTTTGTTGGAGGAGATCCAACCGGCGCAGTATTTTCAGGAGAAATTCAATGTGAATGTTTAGGAGTTGATGTAGATATATTTAATGAAGATGGGGTTAGTACTCAGCAAAAAGGAGAACTAGTCTGCAAATCAGCAATTCCTTCAATGCCAATTGGGTTCTGGGATGATGTTAATAAAGAAAAATATATAAAATCATATTTTTCAAAATTTCCCAATATTTGGACACAAGGTGACTATGCAATCAAAACAGCAAATAAGGGTTTCATAATCTTTGGGCGCTCCGACTCAACTCTCAATCCTGGAGGTATTAGAATTGGTACTGCAGAAATATATAGGTCTGTTGAAAAACTAGAAGATATCAATGAATCGATTGTGGTTGGGCAAGAATGGAATGATGATGTCAGAATTATTTTATTTATAACCCTTAAAGCCAAAAGTCATCTAAATGATAAATTGATTGCTGATATCAAGGAAAATATTAAAAATTCAACCTCCATCAGACATGTGCCCGCAAAGATTATTCAAGTTACTGATATTCCAAGAACTCGGAGCGGTAAGATAGCTGAATTGACTGTAAGAGATATTATAAACGGTAAAAAAGTTAAAAATATGGAGGCTCTTGCAAATCCAGAATGTCTTACAGAATATGAAAATATTGAAGAATTAGACTATTAATCATATATTTTCAAATATGAAGCTAGATTTTGACTCAAAAGAATTAAGAGTATTTGATAAAGAGGAAATTTTTAAAATACATCCCTTGTGGATACGGGAACGATCAACTGAAAAAGGGGAAGTTGATCAAAATTCTTTTCAAAGATTATATGATCCTGAAAAGATTAAACCAGATTTGCAAATAAAGAATGCTCAGCTACTAGCAGACAACAAAATGCACGTAGAATTTTCTGATAACCATAGTGCAACTTATTGTTTAGATAAGTTAATAACAGAAATTACAAGATCAAATGTCCTACCGCCAAAGATTTATTGGAATAAAAATGATGCTGAGTTAAAAAAATTTAGTTTTGCCTATGGAGCAAACGAAAGTCAGCAATTGTTTGAAATTTTAAAATTTTATCATCAGTATGGTTACGTTGTAGTCGAAGATTTGCCAGCTAAGGATGGAGAAGTTATAAAATTTGCTGAAAAAATTGGGTTTATTCGAGAAACTAATTTTGGAAAGCTATTTAATGTGAGGTCACAAAAACAACCTAATGACTTGGCTTATACATCCATCGAATTAGAGTCGCATACTGATAATCCCTACAGAAAACCAGTACCATCAATTCAATTTTTATTTTGTATTGAAAACAGTTGCAAAGGCGGAGACTCCACAGTTGTAGATGGTTTCAAAGTTGCAGAGGATCTAAAAAAAGAAAATCCACAAGCTTTTAATATCCTAGTAAATACTCTAATAAATTATAAATTTGAAGATAATGATGCTATTTTAGAAAAAACTGGAAAAATTATAAAATTAAGTGCTAGAGGAGAACTCAAACAAATAAAATATAGTAATAGATTAGACTTTGTATTTTACGATGAGCCAAAGGTTTTGGAAGAATTTTATGCTGCTAAAAGAGTTATGCATCAAATGATCAATTCAGATAAATATATATTACAATTTCATTTAGAGCCTGGTAACTTATTAATTATGAATAATTACAGAACTTTACATGGAAGACGAAGCTACAATACATCTGAAGGAAGTCGGTGGCTTCAAGGGCTATATATTGACCATGACTCTGCTGAAAGTAAATATAAACTCCTCTCTAAGGAAGTAGAATGAAGACAGTCAAATTTACCGAAATGAAAAAAGGGTCAAAAGAAGATTATGAACTTTTGGCTGAATATGAAAAAAACTATGTAAATGAACTTCCTGATCGAATTTTAGAATCATTAAAAAACTTAGATAATTCAGTGGACGGGTACCAAGTAACAAGACTTGAGCATTCTTTGCAATCAGCAACCAGAGCTGAAAAAGATGGGGCAGATGAAGAAATGATTGTTGCTACATTGTTGCATGATATAGGAGACAGTCTTGCTCCTTACAATCACAGTCAGCTCATAGCCGCTGTTTTAAGGCCGTATGTTTCTGAAAAGGTTCATTGGATTATGTTGCATCATGGCCTTTTTCAAGAATATTATTATGCTCATCATTTAGGCAAGGATAGAAATTCACGAGATAAATTTAAAGACCACCCATACTATCAAGATGCGATTGATTTTTGTGAAAAGTGGGATCAAAAATCTTTTGATCCTAATTATGAATCCTTCCCGTTAGATCATTTTGAACCAATGGTGAGAAGATTATTTTCTAAAGAGCCAAATTTTTAAGCTATCTTTTTTACAATTACATTTCCAACTGAATAGCCAGCTCCAAATGAACATATAATTGCTAAATCATTTTTATTTAATGATTTATTGTATTTATGAAAGGCAATAATTGAACCAGCTGAACTTGTATTTGCATATTCATCCAAAACTACAGGTGCTAATTCTTTTGGGGCATCTTTTCCCAATACATACTTTGAAATTAAAACGTTCATATTCTCGTTGGCTTGATGAAGATACATGCCTTTGAGATCATTGGCCGATAAGTTATTTTCTTCTAAATGAGATTTAATCAAGTTAGAAACTTCTGGAACAACTTCCTTAAATACTTTTCGTCCATTTTGATGAAATAATTTGTCTGACTGACCAACGCCATCAGGCGATGAATTATTTAAAAAGCCATAATTATTTCTTATATTGTTTGAAAACTTAGTTAATAATCTCGTACCAATTATTTCATAGGAGTTTTCTTTAATATTTTCTTCATTAAGACGTTCTAAAATAACTGCAGTCGCAACGTCTCCAAAAATAAAATGACAGTCTCGATCTCTGAAATTTAAATGTCCGGTACAAATTTCAGGATTAATCATGATAGCAGACTTTATACTTCCAGACTTTACCATGTCGAAGATAGTTTGAATTCCAAAAGTTGCTGATGAACATGCAACATTCATATCAAAAGCAAAACCTTTGATACCCAAAGCATTTTGTATTTCAATTGCAATTGCTGGATAGGCACGCTCAAGATTTGAACAAGCTACAATTACTGCATCAATATCATCTACATCTATATTTGAGTTTTTAATCGCATCTTTAGCTGCAATGACCCCCATTTCAGCTAAATTAGATAATTCTTCTTCTGACCTTTCTCTCAATTTAGGCCTCATAAAAGAAGTATCTAGAATTCCTGTTTTATTTTGTACATATCTTGATTTAACACCTGATGCTTTTTCTATGAATTCAGCGCTGGATTTTTCCAAAGGTTGGGTTTTTCCATTTTTAATATCTTCTGAATTTATTTCATTAAATTCATCAACATATTTATTGAATGATTGTACCAATTCCTCATTAGAGATTTTTTCCTTAGGAGTGTAAAGGCCGGTCCCAGAAATTTGAACTTTATACATATTGGAAACTATAAAATTTAAGTAGGCGCTTTGACTAATTAACTTTTTTTTCTAATTATTACAAAAAAAGAAAACTGACCCTAAAAAAGGGCCAGCTTCTAATATTTATATTCCTGGAATATAAGGAACGCCATCACCTTTAATGGTTTCATTTATGCTTTGTAATGTAGTACAAGCTGAAATCATAAAACTGAAAGCTAAAACTGTAAGAGTAGTACGCATGCTTTTTCTCCTATTTATTTAAAGATACTATATTTAATTAAGTACTAATTACAATTATTATGTTTAGAATCATGAAATTCTATGTGTATATCATTGGCACAACCAATCCTAAGCCCAGAACATATGTTGGTTGGACCAATAATATTGATAAAAGAATAAGTGTTCATAACGCCTCAAAAGGTGCAAAATACACTAGAGGTAGCAAATGGAAACTTTTGTATAAAGAGATTTTTGAGTCTAAATCAGATGCAATGAAAAGGGAAATTGTTTTAAAAAAAGATCGTAAACTCAGAACGCAACTTAGAAAAAAATTAGTTTAAAGTTCCGTATTCACTTCTTCCTTTTTTTCTTAGTCCGTAGGGACCAGCAATATAAATTGTAATTGGCTTTATGCCTGGCTCTAAGTCAACCCGGTGCAAATTATCAGCACTTCTAAAGCCTATATAAAATTTTCCACGCCATTTTCTTTCTTCTTTGATGTTTGTCTCCCAGTAACCACCACTTAAAATAATTGTAATATATGGAAAGGGATGATTGTGCAGCCCAATCCCATGATCATTATCTAAAATATGATGAATAAGTATATTGAAAGGAAACCATTTCGGTCTTTTTCTGAATAGCAAATAATACCTAGCTGTCCATGGTTTTGCTAAATGATATTCTGGGTGTGAAGGGCCTCTGTCCATCACAACTTTTTTTCGTCCTAATTTCTCTAGTATCTTAAGAAAAAGCATGGTACGTGAAATATAATATAGATGCGTCCGTAGCTCAACTGGATAGAGCATCAGACTTCGGATCTGAGGGTTGAGGGTTCGAATCCTTCCGGGCGCACCAGAAAAAACTATGAAGATATATAAACCATTTGGGCCAACAATAGGCAAAACAAAGCTCTCATCGAGAACAGTTACAAACTTAAACAAGTTTTCAGATCAAGTGTCAAAAAATAAGTCCTTATCTAAAAAGTATGATTATGATCATAGGCTTATAGGAAGTATGAAACAGCAGTTTAAAATACCAAATAAAATTCTAAAAGCTGGAATAGAAAAACAGATAATTAATTCAATAAAAGATTATTATAAGCAAACATTAAATATAAAAGTTAAGAAAATTAAAATTGAAAGAGCTTGGATAGTAAGTCAGTATGCTGGAGATTTTAATCCACCCCATTTACACAGAGGCAACATCAGTGGTGTGGGTTATTTAAAAATTCCCTCGTCTATAAGATTAAATAAAGAAAAAGATTTAGCAGGTTTAATATCATTTTTTGATGGCCGTGTTTCGATGCCCAGGAATAGCCCTCCGCTTGTTAAGCACCGTGAAACATTTAAGCCTAAGGTAGGAGATTTGTATATTTTCCCTTCTTTTTTAATGCATGATGTCCACCCTTTTAGAGGAGATGGTGAGAGACGGTGTTTTTCTTTTAATGCATTCGTAGACGCTTAATAATGTTTCTTGTTAAAATTTTTTAATTCTTCATTAATTAATTTTTTAGATAAAGATCCTTCGCGTATAATGTTTATTTGATTATTTTTAGTTTCAACTAAAGTTGACTCTTTAAAGCTCATTTTACCTTTTTTTTCGATTGCATAAGCGACATCTTTTGATTTTATTATTCCTAATTGATTTAAAGATTTTATATTTATTTCTCCATGAATATTAGCGCTTGTAGTTGCAAGTGGCTTTTGAATGTACTCGAGAATTTTTATAACGTCTTTATTTTTTGGAATGCGTATACCTACCTTAGACAATCTTTTATCCCCATTGTAAAACTTTTTTCCTTTCTTTTTTAATATCAAAGTAAGTGGTCCAGGCCAATATTTTGATGCCAAATATTCTTCAAAGGGTGAAAATATTGCTAGCTTTTTAGCTTCAGCAATTGAATGAGTAAACAGAATAAGAGGAAATCTTTTGGGTCTTTTTTTAATCTTAAATATATTTTCAACGCCTTGAAAACTCTTTGCATCGGCTGCAATACCATAAACGGTATCTGTTGGGATTACTATAGTTTTTCCTATGAGTAGACTTCTAGTTATAATTTTAATATTATTTGAATTTAGATTTATTATTTTAGATTTCATTAAATGACTCAAACACAAATATATTTCGATGATAGTTTTAAAGATCATGTATCTTCTCTCGATTATCCAGAGAGAACTGATCGGGTAAAAAATATCATCGATTTAATAAATAATGAAGAATTTAAAAATATATCAATAATTAAACCGAATAAGGTAGATTACTCTCATATTTATGAAGCACATGATAAAAGTTTTGTAGATGAAACTCTTAATCGTTTTCCAAAAGATGAACAGATAGTTTTTCTGGATCAAGAAACACCTGTATCTCGTGGTTCTTTTGAAGCAACATTAAAAGCTGCAGGCGCTGGCATAGACGCGGTAGATAACGTTATAAATAAAAAATGTATGAATGCGTTCTGTATTGTAAGGCCGCCAGGCCATCATGCATGTTATGACCGTTCAATGGGTTTTTGTGTATTTAATAATGTAGCTATATCTGCAAAGTACTTGATTAATCGGTATGGTTTAGAAAATATTGCCATTATCGACTTTGATGTTCATCATGGAAACGGAACGCAAGATATATTCTATGAAAATTCTAAGGTACATTACTATTCAACTCATCAATATCCATTGTATCCTGGAACAGGCGATACAAATGAAAAGGGAGTAGGCAATATTGTTAATGTACCTCTTCAAGCGGGAACAAATTCATCTCAATATCAATCGGCATTTGATGAGATGATTATAAAAAAATTACATGATCAAAAACCAGATTTTTTAATTTTATCAGCGGGTTTCGATGCTCACGAAAAAGACCCATTGGCATCGCTAGAACTTTTAGAAAATGATTTTAAATTGATAACACAAAAGTTGATGAGTATTGCAGATAAATATTGTGATAACCGAATTATTTCTATGCTTGAAGGTGGATATGATATACAAGCTTTAGAAAATTCAATGATTACCCATATAAGAGAGTTACAAAATAATGACTAAAATACCTGATGACATAAAAAAACTTTCTTTTGAAAAAGCTATGGAAGAACTATCTGAGATTGTAGAAAATTTAGAGAGTGGAAACATTGATCTTGAAAAGTCTATTGAGTATTATACGCGTGGATCGCAATTAAGAGCCCATTGCCAACAAAAATTAGACGATGCAGTTTTAAAACTTGAGGAAATCAAAGTGCTGCCAGATGGTAAAATATCTAAAAAAAAGTAAATGAAACATCAAATCATAAATAACGATTTGAAAAAATTTACCATTAAATTCAATAAATTTTTAAAAAAAAAACTAAGTAAAGATAAAAATCTATTAAATCAAGCTATCCTGTATTCAATTAATACAGGAGGTAAAAGATTTAGACCATATCTAGTATATATTTTTGGTAAAGAATTGAATTTATCAAACAGTATCATTTTTAATTTAGCTTCAGCAATTGAGATGTTACATAATTATTCTCTTGTGCATGATGATTTACCTTCTATGGATGACGATAAATTTAGGAGAGGAAAAAAAACAACGCATTATAAATTCAATGAATATACTGCAATTCTTGCGGGATGTGCTTTATTGACTAAATCATATCAAATTTTATCTAGTAGTTCTTTTAAAATATCCGACAAGAAAAAAACAAAGTTAATTGAAGTGCTGAGTAAAGTTTCAGGTGAAAAAGGACTTCTTTTAGGGCAATACTATGATTTGAGTGTAAAGTCACCTACTGTAAGTGGGAGATTAGAATTAAACAAATTAAAAACTGCAAAATTAATGTCTTATTGCTGTCAAGCAGTTGCAATTTGTGCAAATAAAAATAAGGGTTTTGAAGTTAGTATGAAAAAAATTGGAGAGTACATCGGAGAAATTTTTCAAATCAATGATGATTTTGCAGATTTTCCAAGAATGTCAAAGGTAAATACTGAGATTTTACTTAAATACAGAAAAAAACTAGCTGAAAAGACTATAAAGAATTTGATGAAAATTAAATTAAAGAAAAAAAAGACACTCTTACTTATTGATTTTTTAGTTGATCTAAAAGTTTAGCCACACTGTGCTCTATTGCGCAATATATGATCTGCTAGAACACACGCCATCATAGCTTCAGCAATAGGGACAGCTCTCAAACCTACACATGGATCGTGACGACCTTTTGTTGAAATCGATGTATTTTGAAATTTATTATTAATTGTTTTTTTTGCCTTCAAAATTGACGACGTTGGTTTAATCGTTATTGATAAATTTAAATCCTGACCACTTGATATACCACCTAAGATTCCGCCAGAGTTATTAGAAGAAAAGATAATTTTTTTATTTTTATTAGCTCTTATTTCGTCGGAGTTTTCATCTCCTGATAATTCAACAGCCTCATTACCAGCTCCTATTTCAACACCTTTAACAGCGTTGATACTCATCATTGCACCTGCAAGGTCAGCATCTAATTTACCATATACAGGTTCTCCAAGTCCGGCAGGAACATTTTTGGCATTTACTAATAATTTTGCACCCAATGATGATCCTTTTTTTCTAGTTTCATCTAGGTACTCTTCCCAAACTTTAACTATTTTTTTATCAGGACAGAAAAATGAATTTTTCTTTACGTCATTCCAATTGAAATTTCTTTGATTAATTGCGAGCTTTCCAACTTGTGTAACTGCACCTTGAATTAAAATATCTTTTTTTAATATATGTCCAATTACCTTTCTTGCAACAGCGCCAGCAGCTACTCTACTCGCAGTTTCTCTTGCGGAAGAACGACCTCCACCTCTATAATCTCTTATTCCATATTTCAAAAAATATGTTAGGTCAGCATGTCCAGGTCTAAATTTATTTTTTATATCGCTGTAGTCTTTTGATTGTATAAGAGGAGGACAACCATCAATTACACATCCAATAGCTTCCCCATGAGATTCCCCCCATGTTGTAAATCGAAAATTTTTTCCAAAAGTATTAAATGACATATTTATTTTTTATTTGTCTCTGATTATTAAATGATCCACCAATTCATCAAGATACACTTTATATTTATTTCCTTCAAATTTATTAATATTAGTTTTAGCTTTTTCTGCATATTTTCTAACAAATTCAATTGAACTCTTATAAGTATTTGTTTTCTTCATCAGATCCAGAATTAGTGCCAGATCTTTTTTACTTCTTTTTCTCTTAAAAAATAGCTTGGCTATAATTTTTTTTGACTTTTTATCAGATTTTTTGAAACAATGAATGACTGGATATGTTACTTTACCCTCAAAAAAATCTTTCCCAACACTTTTACCCATTTTGCTCGAGTCACCAAAATAATCTAATACGTCATCAGATAATTGAAAGGCCATGCCAAAATTAAAACCAAAATCATTAAATATTTTTTGAGTTTTTTTATTTTGGTCAGTAATGATGGTTGGTAAGAAACAAGATATCCTAAAAAGCTCAGCAGTTTTAGCATCTATGATAGATAAATACTTCTTTTCTGTTAAGTTGACATTTTGATTGTTGCCTACGTCTTGTATTTGTCCTCTCGCTAAAATGAGTGATGTTTGGGATAATATCTCTAGTAATTTTAGTGATTTATTTTTTACCATTAGCTTAAAAGCTCTACTTAATAGGTAATCTCCAACTAAAACACTTACTTTATTTCCCCATATTTGATTTGCGCTTAATTTTCCTCTTCTGATCTTTCCTGTATCAATTACATCATCATGCAACAAAGTAGCGTTATGAATAAACTCTATGCAGACAGCAAGTGTTACATCTGCGTTACCTTTGTAATTTAGCATTTTTGATACAAGTAAGGTAAGAAGGGGCCTTATTTTTTTTCCTTTAGCTTTAATGAGATGGCCTGCTGTTAATGTAATTAATTTTTCTTCATCCTTTATGTTCTTACTGATTTCTCTTTCAACTCTCTTTAGAGAGCTTTTAAGTAAATTCGATAATGATTTTACAGGGGTATTCACTTATTAATTATGATTTTGTTTTATATTTAGATGTACTTATAATATAGTCTCATATAATTAAAAGTTATTGATTTCAGACAAAAATTAAAAAAATGAGCTTAATATCCTCTAAAACAAGAATAAATATAGTTGGCTTGCGAGGTGTTATTGGAGATCT
>LULO01000166.1_pt1 | contig 28062 bp, 44 predicted proteins | sample 728121 | NCBI WGS metagenome assembly LULO01 (sample SAMN03860287, study PRJNA289734) | marine metagenome | biome: seawater column; feature: ocean; material: water; isolation source: Red Sea water column Station 149 - depth 50m | place: Saudi Arabia: Red Sea | collected 2011-10-15 | depth 50 m | reverse complement strand
ACCTAACAAACAGATATTTAGATACAACCCTAATACAGATTCAGAGTATTACGTATATTTCTCAAAGGACACAGTAAGAAAAGCTAGCGAGTTATACCTTAAATACAATAATCACCACAAAGCTACATACCAACACCAGGACAGAGTAGCAGGTGTACTAACAGTAGAAAGTTGGATAAAAGAAGGCGACCAGGACAAGTCTAAAATGTATGGCTACGATTTACCAAATGGTACGTGGTTTGTAAAAATGAAAATAGAAAACAAAGACTTATGGGAAAAGATAAAAGCAGGTGAACTAAAAGGATTATCAATAGAAGGTTACTTTGTAGACAAAATGGAAAAAATGAGCAAAACAGTTACAGACGAAGAAATAGTAGAAGCATACAACGAGTTAGTAAAAGAGGGTAAGATAAATAAAGTAGAGTTAGGTTTAGCAGATGACGTAAGACAATTACACGCTAATATGATAGCAGGTAAATCATTTTTAAAAAATCTTCAAAATAAAGTTATTGACGAAATTAGAGATTATAAATCAGAGATTGTTAGACGTAAACAAGACGCAGTAGACGGTGACAAAAAATTACAAAAACTTAAAAACACAATTAAAGAATTAGGAGTAGACCTACCAGGTGACATAAAAAAAATAGAAACAGATTTTGATAAAACTATTTCTGATTTTCAAAAACAACAAACAAATGCTCAAAAAGCACTAAACTCAATATAAAATAATTATGTACAAAAATTACGAAGACAAACTAAACACAATACTATCTAACGCAAAAGGTGAAAGGATTGACTTAAAAACGGTAGAATTAGTAAATAAATCTATTAATAAAATCAAAGCATTAGGTGACGGTTCTAGATTAATTGAAACAATTAGAAGTAGTAAAAAAATATATGACACTACAGGTAAGGAATATGATAAATTACAAAAAGAAATAAAAAAACTTTCTAACACAGAAGATAAATTAATGAAAGTTTTAGGGGATAGTGAAAAAGAATTTAGAGCAAATAAAACAGATTTAAACAGATTAGAAAGAGAATATAATACTTTAATTGCTCAGTTAGAATACAATACGGCTATTTTAAAACAAACTACAAAAAGACTTGGTTTAAAAAATCCACCTGAAGTTAAACAAGGTGAAGCAGAATTAAAAAAAGCAATTAAAATACAAAAGTCTTTTTATAGGGCTTTAGACCTTAACCTTAAATAAAAATCAAACAACAAATAAATAATTCTATTATATACTAAAGACTTTAAAAATGGATTTAAAAAAACAAATATTATCAGCATTAGGTTTAGACAAAGAAGAAGAGTTAAACCTAGAATTTCAAGCTAAACTTATTGACGGTACTATTGTCGTTTCTAAAGCAGATGAACTTGCAGAAGGCGTAGAAGTAATGATACTAGCAGAAGACGGTAGCACAATGCCTGTACCAGTAGGTACTTACGAAACAGAAGACGGAGTAGAGTTTAAGGTAGAAAAAGAAGGTATCGTAGCATCAATAGAGAAAAAAGAAACTGAAGAAGAAGAAGAAGAGACAGAAGAAGTTGAAGCAGTAGAAGAAGAAGAAATGTCAGAGGAAACAGAAGAAGTAGAAAACGAAAACTTTGACAAAAACGCACTTATTGAAGAAATAGGTGTAGTAATTAAAGAACTTTTAGAAGAAGTAAGGTCAGACGTGTCAAGACTTTCAGCAGAACTTGAAGAAATGAAAGACATAAACGGTGAACTAACTACTGAAAAAGAGGAATTACAATCACAAATCGTAGAATTATCTAAAAAACCTGCAACTAAACCAGTAGAGGTTTCTAAATTCAACGAAACAAAAATAAACACTAAACCTTATGCTAATATGAATAGCAAAGAAAGGTTTTATTATAACTTAAATAAATAATAATTAAATAATAACAAAATGAGTTTTTCAATAACATCAAATTATTCAGGCGACCACGCAGGTCAGTATATTGGCGCAGCGTTAAAGTCAGCTAAATCTTTAGAGTTTTTGACTGTACTAGAAAATGTAAAGTTCAAAAGAAACATAACTAAAGTTGCTACTTCAGGACTTATTGCAGATGCTACTTGTGACTTCACTGACGCAGGTACACTTACTTTGACTGAAAGAGTATTAACACCAAAACAATTACAAATCAACGTAGACCTTTGTAAAAAAGACCTATTAGCAGACTGGCAAGCAGCACAAATGCAAGCAGGTAGACACAACGACGGAATGTCTGACGACTTTGCAGCGTTTGTAATGTCTTACCTTTCATCAACTATTGCAGATTCAGTAGAGACTAGCATTTGGAATGGACTTGACGCTAACGCAGGTGAGTTTACAGGATTTATGAACGCAGCAAACGGACACTTTGAGAATGACACTGCTATCGTAGAAGCAGACAATTCAGGTGGAGCAGGCACAGCATTTACAAATGGTAACATTGACGAAAACCTAGAAACACTTGTAGATGCAATACCTTCAGCAGTTTACACTAAAGAGGACTTATATATCTATATGTCAGTAGCGTCTTACAGACTTTACTTAGCTAACCAAGCAGCAGCAGGTTACGAAAGACTATACAATATGGGTGACGGTTTTAAGCCAATGTTTAACGGTATTAAAATCGCAGTTTGTCCAGGTATGGTAGATAACAAAATGTGTGCAGCTCAAGCATCTAACTTATTCTTTGGTACAGACTTAGTTTCTGACCACACAGAAATTAAAATGTTAGATATGGGTGACTTAGACGGTTCTGACAACATCAGAGTAGTAGCTAAGTTTACAGGTGGTACGCAACACGCACAAGGTGGCGATATAGTAAGATTAGACTAATAATTAACTTGCAGTAAGAGAGGGTGTCAAAACCCTCTTAAACTGCCTTAAAACAATAAATATGGCTTGTGAATTAACAACAGGAAGACAATTAGATTGTATCAGGTAGTGGTACAGGTGACGAACTATTTAAGTACGAGTTAGTTAGAGGTACAGCATCATTTACAGAGACTATCACAGGTAGTACAGAAAATGGTACAATATTTTTTGACCAGTCAGTAAACATTAAACTACACAAACTAAGCATAGCAGACAGAAACGAAATAAAACTTTTATCAAGAAATAAATTAATCGTATTTGTAGAATTAAATCAAATCAATACATCAGGTAAAAGAGTTATAGTCGCTTTAGGTTTAGAGAACGGTTTAGAGCTTAATGCAGGTACTAACGCATCAGGTGCAGCTCTAGGTGATATGTCAGGTTCAGACCTTACATTTAGTGGACAAGAAAGCTACCCTGCTTGTATTGTCGCAGACTACACTAACGTACCATTTGACAATTCAGCGTTTACAGCAACAGTAACTACAACATAATATATGTTTTCATAAGTAAAGAAGGGTGGTATTTTACCACCTTTTTTTTTGTTTATAAAATAAATTAAACGTTTTTCTATTATATAGTATGCAACACGTTACTTACGGTTCTACAGCTACGTTTTATGTCACGACAGAAGACAAAAGAATTAACAATAACGCTAACGCTAATAAGACTAGGTTTTTATGTAAGTTTACTAACGACCTATCAGGCACAGTAAAATACGCATACGGACAAAGTCAAACAATTAGAGAAAGATATACAGATTTTACTTTGACACATAACACAACAGAAGACGTATTTACAGGTGCAATAAATTTTAAACCTTATGGATTTTGGAAGTATGAGATATATGAGGTGACTTGGCAAAGTGCAAGTGTAGTTTTAAGCGAAGCTACTGCACCTGACACAGAAACAGAAGTAATAACACCTGGAAGCAATCATATAGGCGTAGTACAAGGTTTAGTAGAACAAGGCAAATTATTAGTAAGCGAAACAGTAGGTAGTGAGCAGGTAAAATATACACAATATACAGAAACAACTAGTACAAATTATATATATACAAATTAAATGGACACAACACAAGAATTATTATCAGAACAGTTAGGTAAGGGTGGCGTAGAAATAGTAGTATCAGGCACAGGCGCAGTAACAGGTAAGGATTGTTACGCAGTAGCTTTCCCTATAGAGACTGTAGTAACAAACTTAGACACAGGTTCTAACGTAACAGGTACAGATAGCAACCTACACCAAACATATGGTGCAGGAACTACATTATTTTTATCATTTACAGCTATAACTATCAGTAGTGGTTTAGCTTTAATATACAAGAACGACACACTCTAAATGTTAAAACTATCTAATTTAGAAAGTATAGGCAAACCTGTCTACAAATTCCAAAACAATCACAGCGTAGACTTTGATGGTGTAGATGACAGTATTGACTTAGGCGAAGCAATAAGCTACACACAACACACTATTAGTACGTGGTTAAAAATGCCTAACAGCACACCAACTAAAGTTATATTTGACGCTAGAGACGCAGCAGATGACGGTATTAGATTAAGGGCAACTGGTGCAGAAAAAATAAAATACGATTTAAATAACAGCAGTTTAGAAAGCACTAACGCTTTTCAAGACGAATGGGTACACGTAGTAGCTACCTATGATGGTACAACACAAAAGTTATATATTAATGGTGCTTTAGACCAGTCAGCTACTACTTCACAAACAATAAGCACTACAACAAACGCAAGAATAGGTGCAAGAAGTTTTACTAGTGCATCAAGTTTTTACGAAGGCAAAATAGATGAACTAGCAATATATGACAGAGCATTAACAGCAGACGAGGTTACAGAGATATACAATGGTGGAAAACCTACTAACCTTAAATTAAATAGTGGTAACTACAAGTCAGCAGACCCTGTTATAGTATCTACAAAGAGTGTTGATTTTGATGGTACAGATGATTATTTAGAAGTAGGAGATGTAGGAACTGTAAAATCTATGTCTTTTTGGTTTAATCCTGATAATGACATTACTGCTGCAACAACTAAAGAACAATTATTTGGTTTTAACGGTAGTTCTTATAATGGTATTAGATTAGGTGCAGCTACAGGTTTAATAACAGGAGAAACTTTAACAGTTATAGAAGATGGTAATAATTTTGGAAGAACTGCTACAACTAAAGAATTTGATGCAGGTAGGTGGTATCATATAGTAATATCTTGGAACGAAACTGCTACATATTTTGACATTTATGTAGATGGTGTGTTAAGTACAGATATAGTTCATAATACTTTTACATTAGCAAATTGGACTAATTTTAAAATTGGTGTAGGAAATAATTTAACTGATGAATTTAATGGTCAAATAGACGAAGTAGGTATATTCAACACAGCACTTAACTCAGACCAAGTTATAGAATTATACAATCAAGGAGTACCTAGTGATTTAGCAACTTCAAGTGCAGGATTAGATGGTGCATTAGTAGGTTATTGGAAAATGGGAGATGGTACTAATGATGAGGACCCTATTATCTACGACCAAACTAATCCTACTAATGGTTCTGAATTATGTTCTGATACTAATTTTAGTAGTGCTTCAAATTGGAATTTAGGTTCAAATACTACAATAGCAAATAATAAAGCTATTTTATCTGTAACAGGTGGTAGTTTTGAATATGCTACTAATATTGGTTTAGATATTGTCAATACTAAAACTTATAAATTTGTTTTTACTGCAAATAGAACAAGTGGTACAGGTAATTTAATTTTTGGTTATGGTAATGGTAATTCAGTTACTAATAGTCCTCAAATATCTACAAGTGGTACACAAACTATTTATTTTAAACCAACTTACAACACTACAGATGTTGGCTTTAAAAGATATAATTTAAGTGGAGATTATACTTGGGAAATATCAGATTTTTCTGTTAAAGAAGTAAATGGCAACCCTGCACTAATGCAAAACACACCTACAATAGTAACAGACGCACCACTTACTAAGATTAGAAACTATTACAGAATGGGTGATGGTATATTAGACAAGTTTCCTTATATAAACGACATGATTAACCCTAATTTAGCAGAGATAACTTCTACTAATTTAGTAACACACTCAACAGATTTAAATTCAAGTTTTTCTAAAAGTGATGTAACAATAGAATCTAACGCAATAATTAGTCCTGATGGAACACAAAACGCATCATATGTCAAAGCAACATCTTCAACTAGTACACATTTAATTAATGATGTTATGGGTACAAATGATGTTATTGCCATGTCAATACACGCAAAACAAGGTGGATATAGCAAATTTAGATTTAATTCAGGTTCTAGTGGTAACGGTTTTGCAAGTTTTAATTTAGCAGATGGTACTGTAAGAACTACAGGTGGTACATATTTTTACAATGCAGAAATAGAAGACGTAGGTAATGGTTGGTATAGATGTAAAATGGTTCTTATAGGTTCACCTGGAACAAGTTTAACAGTAGCAATCGAAGATGACGCTAATCAAGTTAGTTTTACAGGTGACACAAGTAAAGGTATTTACTTTTGGGGAGCTCAAGGTGAAGTACAAAGACAAGTAACACCTTTAATAACAACAACAGGTAGTACAGTTACAAGAACAGCAACAATAGAAAATAATTATGGTTCAATGATAAATATGAGTGAATCAGATATAACAAATGACGTACCAAGTTAAAAATTAAAATTATGAGAAAATACGCAATATGTGACATAGAATTATTAGACGAAGTAGACGCTGAGGGTAACCCAGTATTCGATTTTGGTGAGGTCTTAGAGTCTAGTAGAGAAACAATAAGAATATCTAATGATGGTTTATTATTTATAGCTAAGTGGGAAGGTGACACACCTTTGTTTTTAAATGACGTAGATACTTACACACACGCAGAAATACTAACAGAACTACAAAGTTCTAATTGGACAACAGTAGAATAATGGAAAACCTTATAAACATAAACTTAGAGTACAGCACAGCACCACAAATACAAGAAGCACGTGGTAAAAACTGGATTGAGTACGGTACAGACGACTATAAAAATTTGTACCCAAACTTTATTATTGATTTATACTACAATTCAGGTACTCATTCAGCTATAATTAACGCCACTGCACAAATGATTGCAGGACAAGACATAACTGCAAAAGAAACAGACACAGTAGAGCTAAACGCAAAGCTAGAAAACTTCTTTAAAAACGCTAATAGTAAAGAGACACTACACGAAGTAATTAAAAAATGTGCTTTTGATTTTAAACTACAAGGTGGTTTTGCCTTAAATGTTATATATTCTAAGTCAGGACAGGTAGCAGAACTATACCACGTGCCTGTAGAACGTCTTAGAGTAGGTTTACCGAACGCAATGGGTAGAGTGGACAAATACTATATCTGTGCAGACTGGAGTAATATAAGACGAAATAAACCACAAGAAGTTGCAGCATTTAACCCATTAGACAGAACTACACCTAGTCAGATACTATACACAGGTCTTTATAGTCCTAATATGGAAATGTACTACACACCTGATTATAGTTCAGCGTGTAACTGGGCGTTAATTGACCAAAAAGTAAGCGAGTATCATTTAGGCAATATAGAAAGAGGTTTTTCAGGTTCTTATTTTATTAATATGAATAACGGAGTACCTACAGCAGAAGAAAGACTACAAATAGAACGTAGTATAGAAAAGAAGTTTACAGGTTCAGGAAACGCAGGAAAATTTGTTTTAAGTTTTTCAGATAGTCAATAGACGTTAGCAACGCAGACAAGCAATACTTAGCATTACAAGAATTATTAGTACAAAACATAATGACAGGTCACAGGGTTACAAGTCCTATGCTATTAGGAGTTAAAACAGAAGGTCAGTTAGGTGGTCGTGACGAACTTATGCAAGCATTTGAGATATACCAAAACACAGTTGTAAAACCTTACCAAGAACACATACTAAAAACAATAGAAAAGATACTATTGGTAAACGATATAAAAGCAGACTTACAAATAGTGCAGTCCAGTCCTATTATGACTACGTTTACCGTTGAAGATATGCGTAATGTAATGACAAAAGAAGAAATAAGAGAAAAGCTAGGACTTGAACCACTAGAACAAGAAAACTTAGAAAGCGAAAAACTAGCTAAAGTAGGTGATATTGACGGTATGCCTGTTTATAGTACAGTAGAAGAAGCATTGATAAAAGCAAAAGAACTAGGTTGTGAAGGTTTCCACGAACACGAACTAAACGGTGAAAAGGTATATATGCCTTGTGCAAAACACGAAGACACAAAAACTAGAATGTCAGAAGAAAAGTCAGAGCTAGATAAATGTTTAGAGGAATACGGTGAAGACATAAGTGATGAATGGGAGGTAATTAACGAAGAAGAAGCACAAGACGAACTAGAAGACTTTGACTTTGAAAATGATTTAAACACAAATCATATAAAACTAACAAGTACAGGTAGTGCATATACTAACAGAAAATCAGGACAAGACCAAACTACTAAACAAGAAAAGTATCAAGACCACATATATAGAGTTAGATATAGATATGCAGGTGCAAAAACAGGTGAAAGAGAATTTTGTAATAAAATGATAAAAGCTAATAAGGTTTATAGAAAAGAAGACATTTTAGCTATGGGTAGACGTGCAGTTAATCCAGGTTGGGGTAAAGGTGGTGCTAACACTTATTCAATTTGGAAATATAAAGGGGGTGGTAATTGTAGACATAAATGGTTTAGAGTAATATTAGTACAAAAAGGTAGCAGACCTAAAAATAGTGACGAAGTGATAAGTTCAACAGAAGCTAGAAGTAGGGGTGTAAAACTACCTAGAAACGCACAAGAGGTTTCAGTAGCACCTAGAGATTTACCTAATAACGGATTTGTAAAAAAGAGATAAAATGAGTTACGTATTATTTATATCAGAAAACAAGTTAAAAGATTCTACTGCTATAGGTGGTAACGTAGACATTGAGTTTATCTTACCCTATCTAAAAGTAGCACAAAAGAAACACATAGAACGTGTATTAGGTACAGACCTTTTTGAAGCACTACAAGCTAAAATATCAGGTGGCACGTTGTCAGGGGTTTACGAAACCTTAGTAGACGAATACGTACAAGACGCTTTAGTACATTGGGCGTTCTTTGAGTGTATACCGTTCTTACGATTTAAAGTAATGAACAATAACATAGTACAAAAGACAGCAGAAAACAGTACACCATTAAGTAGACAAGAAGCAAACGACTTACGTGAAGAAGTAAGAAACACAGCAGAGTTTTATACAGAACGTTTAATAGACTATTTGAGACACAATAATAGTAGTTACCCTGAATTAAATACAAACACTAACGAAGACATATCACCTTCTAAAAATGCGTTTTATTCAGGTATGAATTTAGAAAAGGTAAGAGACAGACAAGGTGGTATTACATTAAGTGACTTTTTAACACCTGATTTAAATGAGTAGAAAATATTACAAACCAAAACCAAAAAACGAGAAAGCACTAAAAAGCTATTTAAAAAATGAACGAGATAAAAGACACAGTACAGGTAGGACTAGCAAACGTTAGTGCAATAGGATTAAGTATGGCGCAAGTTAATGAGATACTTACATTTGTATCTTTAGTTTTAGCGATATTATTTACTATTTATAAATTTACAAAATTCAATGCCAGGTAAACACAAAAAGAAAAAGAAGAAGAAAAAAAGTATGTATTAATGACATACAAGTATTTTAACTTACAAGAGTTCGCAAGTCCTGACGAACCTGATAGTGGTTTGCAAATGAATAGAGAATTTGTAGCACTATTAGACAAAGCACGAGATATAGTAGATGGTCAAATGATATTTAAAATAACATCAGGATATAGAACCGAACACTATAACGACAATGTTATAAAAGCACGTGTAGGCAGTTCACACAAAAAAGGACTAGCAGCAGATATAGCATATAACGGAAGTAGAGAAAGATACCTATTACTTAGTTCATTGATGTCCGTAGGTATAAATAGAATAGGTATCGGTAAAACATTTATACATTGTGACGTAGATACTATGAAAGATAAGAACGTCATTTGGACATACGATTATTAACCTTAAATTTTTATTATGAAAGAATATTTAATTATGACAATTTTAAAGTCAAAAAAAGTATGGTTTACAATAGCTGCAATAGTAATACCTGCAGTCGCTAGAGCATTAGGTGTTACAGAAGACGCAGTAAGTGAGATATTTTGGGCTTTAGTCACTCTAACAGGTGCGCAAGGCGTAGCAGACTTAGGTAAGGGTGCAGTCCAATAGATTCCGACTAAAACCACACGAAATAGTAGCACTAAAAAAAATGAGGGAAACCGACACTAGAAACGTTTTAGTTGTCGGTGACCTTCATTGTCCTTGGGATTTAGACGAATATTTACCTTGGGTATTAGAACAATACGATACATATAATTGTAACCAAGTTATTTTTATAGGTGACGTTCTTGATTCAGCAGGGTATTCTTATCATGAGCAAAACCCTGATTTACCTAGTGCAGGTGACGAACTTAATTTTGCTATAAAAAGGGTTCAGAGGTGGTATAATGAATTTAACGAAGAAGGCACTAAGGTTATAATCGGAAATCATGACCGCATGGCTGCACGTAAAGCTATGACAGGTGGTATACCTTCAGCATGGTTAAAATCATATAGCGAGGTTTTAGGAACACCTAACTGGGAATTTGTAGAACGATACGTACAAGACAACGTACAATACGTTCACGGAGAAGGTGGTACTGCAAGGACTAAATGCCGTGCAGACATGATGAACACAGTACAAGGACATTTACACACCCAATGCTACACAGAACACTACGTAGGTAGAAATTTTAGAGTGTATGGTTGTCAAGTAGGTACAGGTATAAATTTTTCTAACCTTAGTTTTGCATACGCTAAAGCAGGTAAAAAACCTGCAATAGGGTGTGCAGTAATTCTTAACAACGGTAAAACACCTCTTAATCTCTTAATGGAGTTATAAACAAACTATCTGTTAATAACTTTTACACAAAATAATTTGATAACTAATTTATATTGTTGTATATTAGCACCATATTAATCAATACATAACAAGACATGAAAATCTTTTTAAACACCACGGATATCAATAATCCTACAATAGAAATTACACACAAATTTAGAGTGTGGTTTAAAAGTCATATGACTAAAAACACCAAGCCTATAATAATGGAAGTTCCTCACAGGCGAGTTCAAGACGCAAAAGAGTTTATTACAGAGCAAATAGGCAAGCGTCCTAGTTCAATGCAAAAAATATAATTATGGAAACTTATATACCAAAAAACAGTATTAACACTCCCTTACAACTTACACAAGATGACCTTGTACAAAAATTACAGGAGTACAAAAGAGATAATGCAAGACTAAGGCAAAACAATGAGACTTATAAATTGCAATATATAGAATTAAGAGAAAAACTATACAAATTATTAGAAACTACAAAATTATAACTATGGAAACTTTACACAATATATATCACAAGTCTACTAACAATTTAGTAGCAGCAAACCTAACTACAAAAGAACTTGACAGATTCTTTAGAACAAATTACAAACATACATACGACAAGCCTGTATATCGTATAGAAACCTTTTACAAAAATAAATTTCACAGATTTATGCATAAATACGACCACAAGTTTGTTATGTTTACGCTTATGTTTCTATTAGGTTATTTAGTAACTAAATTAATACAAGAGCTATGGATGATATAACAATAATAGCTGAAGACTACCTACTAAAACAAGGCGTACAAGTAGGTGTACAAAGACAAGACGTAGCTACTAACGAATACTATAACGATATAGGTTTTGCTAACTATGTAAGACTTATAGGTACAGAAAAACAAATAGAAGAATACAGAGCAACCCAAGATTGGGAGATGCGAGGTGTTTACGAATATGATTTACAAAATAGTGAAAAGCGTGACTTCTATTTAGATATGCACAAAAACAATAACGATAAAGCGTTAGCAATTATTATAAGGTAAACCTACACCTTTAACGTAGGCAATTTTAAATTTAATATTATGAAAACAAGCAAAATTAAAGAAGTGGTAAACGTAGGCGAACCTTACGGACAATACAAAGTTCTTTACCACAAACTAATTATGGAAAACGGTGATAAACTAGACATTGGTAAAACAAAAAAACAAGAAGTAGGTTATGAATTAACATACGAGTTTACAGGTGACTTAGGACAGCACGAGTTTACAAAAGCTAAATCAGTTAGTCCTATGCGTGAAGAGTTTAACAATTACGTTAAAAAAGATGATAAAATGACTAGACAAGACTGGGAAGAAAAGGATAACAGAAAAGAGTTAGTTATTTCACGACAGGTTGCATTATATAATGCTACAGCTTATTGTAACGCAGATAAATGTTCACCTGAAGAAATATTAGAAACGGCTAATATGTTTTGCACGTGGATAATTTCAGGACAAATAAAAAGCAACTTAAACGACAAAATACCTTTCTAGTTATGAATTTAGACGACAGATTAATGCAACGTATTTGTAATATTACATCAGAGGTTTGTAATACAAAAGTAGAAGATTTTACTTCTAATTCACGTAAACAACCTTATAGTGCTATACGTATGGCTATAGCTAATATTGCGTTAATAGAAGCAAATATTAATTTCAAAACAATAGCTAAACATTTAAACCGTGACAGAACTAATATATATCATTATAAAGAAAATCATCACACGTATTTTTATACTTGGCGTTTATATAGAGACACATATAATAAAGTTTTAACAGAGTATAGAGACAAACTAGACCATGGTTTATCGTATTCAGAGTTTAAACTCAAATTAAAAATGTCAGATATTAAAAAAGTTGAAAATGAAGAAATACAATTAAATGTAGAAACTAAACGTTTTGAGCATAGTTTACAAACTAATCTTAATAACTTAATAGACACAATTAAAGAACTTAAGAAAATTTTAATTAACTATGAACATAACATTAATATTTTTGTATGAAACATTTACTAAGTAGTTCAGCATTTTTAATAGTAAACAAAAAACTTTCTTTGTTATTAGGTTTGAAAGCAACGGTTTACTTAGCTGATTTAATTAGTAAAGAGGAGTATTTTAAGACCAACGGTTTGTTAGTAGACTGTTGGTTTTTTAATACTGCAAAGAATATACAAGAAGACACTACACTATCACCACACGAACAAAGAAACGCACTTAAATTACTTAAAGAACATAACATAGTAGAAACCAAAATACAAGGTATACCTGCTAAAACCCACTTTAAGATTAACGACAATGAATTACTTAAATTGCTCAGTTGTCAAAAAATTGAACAACTAGATGTTAAAAATTTTAACAACTTGGAGTTAAAAAAATCAACAACTATTAATAAGAATAAAGAAATAAGAATAAATAATAATATTAATATATTTAAGGACGAAGTTTTTTCTTACGATTATAATAATGATATGTTACAAGAATTTTTTGATTATTGGACAGAACCTAGTAAGACTGGTAAGTTGCGCTTCGAGATGCAAAAAACGTGGTGTACTAACAGACGATTAAAGACTTGGGCAAAGCGTAGCAAAGACTACAATAAAAGCACGTCTAAAATAGACATACAATTAAACGAATACGAAAAGGGTAAACAATACTTATGAAAGAAAAACTATACGATATTATCTCAAGAACTGCAATAGAACTAGGACATAAGACAGACGGTAAAACATTAGCAGTATTATCTAAAACATTTGCTTATGATTTAGAGACAGATAAAAGATTTAGACGATTAACAATAGAAGACGTGGACACAGCATTTAGGTTAGGTGTTAGACTAGATGAAAAAGATAGTTTTTTAAATATTAGAACTTTTTATAGGTGGTGTTTGGCACATAAGAAAAGACTTCAAGAAGCGTATTACGAAGTGCATACATTAGGTGCAGACCCTAAAAAAGTACCATACTACAAACAGAACTTATTACAATAAAAAATGCAATTTTGTAGTGATTTTCAATACGATTTGAAACTTGGACAAATAAAAGAAAAGGAATTAGCACAAATATTTTCTAATAAAACTATAGAAGTAAAAACAGACCTAAAAGCAGAAGAAACAGGACGTGTCTATGTAGAATATGAAAGCAGAGGAAAAGCAAGTGGTATAGCTACAACAAAAGCAGATTATTATTGTTTTGTAATAAATAACTATTCATATATATTAATAAAAACAGAAAAATTAAAAGAAAAGTGCCGTGCATATTTAAACACAGATTTAGACAAAAAAGGTGGTGACAACAATACAAGTAAAGGTATATTGTTACCGTTACTGCAGCTTATTATAGATATATGAAAACAATAAGTAAACTTAAAAAAGAATTAGACAAATGGTTTTCTTTATATATAAGACTGCGTAAAGCAACTGATACAGGACTAGCACAATGCTACACCTGTGGTAAGGTAGACCACTATAAAAAGCTACAATGTGGTCACTTTCAATCACGTAAATTTTTACCTACACGATTTAATGAGCAAAATTGTCAAGTACAATGTGCTAAGTGTAATATATTTAGTCAAGGCGAACAATGGTTGTTCGGTCTTAAATTAGACAAAGACTATGGTATAGGTACTGCACAAGACTTAGAATTATTAAGTAAAAGTAGAGTAAAGATTACTAGAGTAGAATACAACGAAAATATAACTTATTACAAAACGCTTGTTAAAAACTTAAAAAAAGAAAAGGGTTTAGATTAAAAAATAAAATTAAATTACAAACGTGAAACCAATATACGTTAATAAAGAACACGAAATAATAATAGAAAAGTATTTAGACACGGTATGTAGTTTCGCTGAACAATGCGCAAGTAAACCTAAGTATCTGAACTATTTAGATGTTTTAGAGACTATAATAGAATATCACAACGAATATAAGATAACCACACATACAGGCAACTGGTTAGACTTTTTGTTAATTATACCTATAAACGTAACAACTATGACTAATGGTTTTTTTGCAGGTATAGAAAACAAAAGAAACATAGCACAGCTTAGAACGTATCAGTTATTACTATCAGAAATAATAGTAGAGGTTATAAGTAAACTTAAAGACATTCAACCTATAAATGAATAAGATTTATAAAATAGTAGCAGATTGTAGAAAAGATTTTATAGAAATGTCATACGCATTTACAACAGATGAAAACGAAATAAACGAAGTAGTACAAGAACTTATGCTATACTTCTTACAAATGAATAAAGACACACTAAAAAGTATATACGAAAAAGACGGTAAAAAAGGTATCTTAAAATATGGTGCAGTAGCACTTAGAAGAAGTTTCAATAGTCCACGCAGTCAATACTTTTACAAGTATAAAAAGTATTACACTAAATTAGACGACACTTGTAATATAACTACAAGCGTAAACTACAAGCTAGAAAACATACCAGTTATTGAGATACCTAAAAGCTACCAAAAGTTAGAACAAATAGACACAGCATTAGACGATATGTATTGGTATGACCGTGAAATATTTAAACTATACTACTACGAAAAAAACACGTTAGATAGTCTAGCAGAAAAGACAGGTATAAGTAGAAACAGCTTGTACACAACAATAGACAAAGTAAGAAAAGAACTAATAGAATTATTCAATGAGTAAAAAAAGCAAAGGTCTAGGAGACACTATAAAAAAATTTACATCAGCTACTAAGATAGACAAGCTAGCAAAAAAGATAGCTAAAGCAGTAGGTAAAGACGACTGTGGTTGTGACGAAAGACAAGAAAAGCTAAACAAGATGTTTCCTTATAAAACAGAAGAAAGAGAATATGACGAAAATTCTCCTATGCATTTAAAACAAGAAATACTTTGTGTATGGCAAAAAATCAAAGACGGACAAGCACCTGACGTTGAAACCAAAAAAAGATTTGTTGAATTGTATAACACTATATATAAAACTAAATATAAACCCACAACGAATTGTGGTTCGTGTTTACATACTATGTGGAAAGGAATTAAATCACTTTACGAAAAACTATAATGGAGTTTATAAGACATTTATTTGGATTATGTGGCGAAGCACACCCTAATATATTTCATCTATTTATATATGCACCTGTAATATCTATAATAGTTTATAAAATTAAATCAATATTAAAATGAAAACATTAACACAAAAAGACAGAATAATAAGACACCTTAACGACAAAGGTAGTATCACAGCATTAGAAGCTCATCAAGAATACGGAATAATGCGACTAACCTCAAGAATAAGCGAACTCAAAGACGAAGGGTATAATATAAGAAGTGAGTTTGTCAGCGCAAAAAATAGATACAACGAACCTGTATCATTTAGTAAATATTCTTTAGTAGAATACCCTGAACACACAGGAATAAATGGAGTAGATAAAGCAATTGAAAACCTATAAATTATACAAATGATTTTATTTTTTTTACTAATTATAGGTATTGCATTTATACTTATAATAGGCGTAGTTATGATTGAAATATTAATAGCAAAAAACGAAAACGATAAACTAGCAGAAAGAATAGACAAAGTAGAACCTAAGCACAAAACAATAACTGGTGCATTATATAGAGACAGAAGAAATGATAAAAAAAATACCTGATTACTACATAGGCAAAATACACGGCTACGAAGCACGTAAGATAATAGAAGACTACGAACTAAACTATAATATAGGCACAGCAGTAACTTACTTATTAAGAGCAAACAGAAAACACGAAACATCAAAAGAGTGTATAGAAAAAGCACGTGAACACCTACGATTTGAATTAGAACGTTTAGAACAATTAGACAAACCTTCTTTTTAGATGACAAGAACACACCAACAAAACAAATACTACTGGAAGTGTATAGTAAAACCACTATGCGAACACACAGGGTATCATAAGTACGAGATGCACGAACATTTAAAAAATATGTTTATACCTGACCGTAGTAGTAACTTGACAACAGAAGACTTTACTTTATTTTGTGAAGAAGTACGTATTTGGGCGCAAAATGACTTAGGTGTAATATTGATGCCACCAAATGAATTCAAGTAGTTTCTCTTATATAATATAGACTTGATTAATCAAATTATTTCAAAATGAACACACACGGTGGTAAAAGAAAAGGCGCAGGGCGCAAACCAAAAGCAGAAGAACAAAAGCTAATACAAAAACTAACACCTTTTAATGACTTAGCACTAAAAGCTCTACAAGAAGGTTTAGAGAAAAAAGAACAATGGTCAGTTAAATTATACTTTGAATACTTTTACGGTAAACCACAACAAAGAGTAGACGTAACTACAAATGACGATAGCTTACACTTACCGTTAATAAACTTTGTAGATTCTGGAACTGAACAATAAATATCAAAAACTATTTGAGTCAGACTGCAGATATTATATTATAACAGGTGGACGTGGTTCAGGCAAGTCTTTTGCAGTAACTGTATTTCTTACCTTACTTACTATGTCACAAAACATAAGGGTACTGTTTACACGTTATACAATGGTTTCAGCACACTTGTCTATAATACCTGAATTTTTAGAAAAGATTAGTTTACTAGGATTTGAGAATATATTTGACATAAACAAGTCAGAGGTAGTAAACTTAGCAAATGGTAGTGACATACTATTTAGAGGTATTAAAACGTCAGCAGGTAACCAAACTGCAAGTCTAAAGAGTTTACAAGGTATTTCTTGTTGGGTGCTTGACGAAGCTGAAGAACTAATTGACGAAAGCACATTTGACACTATAGATTTAAGTATACGAGAAAAGAAAGTACAAAATAGAATTATATTAGTATTAAACCCTGTTACAAAAGAACATTGGATATATAAACGATTCTTTGAAGAAAGAGGTGTGCCACCTAGTTACAATGGTATCAAAGACAACGTTTGTTATATACACACAACTTATAAAGACAACAAACTAAACCTGTCACAAAGTTTTTTAGATCGTATACAAGCTATACGCAAAAACAATATAAAGAAATACAATCATAACATATTAGGTGGGTGGTTAGACAAAGCAGAGGGTGTAGTATTTGAAAACTGGACAATAGGTAAATTTAACCCTGACAACTTACAAACTTCTTGTGGTATGGACTTTGGGTTTTCTGTAGACCCTGATAGCTTAACAGAAGTAGCTATAGACAAAACAAAGAATAAATTATATGTACACGAACACATATATAAAAACGGACTAAAGACACACGAGCTAGCTAAGATTATACTTGACAGAGTAGGTAACAAACTAATTGTAGCAGATAGTGCAGAACCTAGACTAATAGAAGACCTTAGACATAAAGGAGTAAATATAAGACCTGTAAAAAAAGGCACTATAGAAAGTGGTATAACACGTATGCAAGACTTTGAGTTAGTGGTAAGTCCTGAAAGTGTTAATATAGTCAAAGAACTAAACAACTATGTATACGCAGATAAAGGTTCTAAATTATATGTAGATAATTATAACCACGCAATAGACGGTATAAGGTATAACGTTATTTATCATTTAGACAACCCTAACGCAGGTAAATACTTTGTACAATAAAAAAGGGCTGCCTAAAAAGAATATGGAGTAAAGACAACCCTTATAGGGAAACAAGTTGTACAAATATACATTTTTAAACTAAATAAACTAAATTTCTATTATATATTATGCGAATTAAAGTTACTAAAGACGACAAGCAGCATAAATTTACTATTAAAAATTGGAGTGATGTAACTTTAGAAACTTGGATAAAACTGATTCAGTCAGAAAACAAAGGCGAAATAGAAAAGTCACAGGATATGATAAACCTAATGACAGATATGCCTAAAGAATTAATAAACCAACTGACTTTAGAAGACGTAACAAAAGTTTTAAGAGTAATTGCAAAGCTACAGACTAGTAAAAACAGTAAGTTTAAACAAGTCATAAAAGTAGGTAACGACCAGTATGGTTTTATACCTGACTTAGAAAGTATTACTTTAGGCGAATACGCAGACATAGAACACTACATAAAAGGTGGTATTGAAAAGAATATGCCTAACATAGTGGCAATATTATACAGACCTATTACACAAACAGAAGGTAAGTATTATTCTATAGAAGCGTACGACAGTAATAAAATGAGACTTAGAGCTAGAAAGTTTTTAAAGATGAAAGCACAAGAAGTTCAGCAAGCGTTGGTTTTTTTTTGGACTTTCGCAAGCGAACTATTGAAAATTTTGCAGTTGTATTTAACGGACAAGTTAAAGAAGGCGAAGCAACAGTTGATGAACAATTCGCAAAGAAGTGGGGTTGGTTTGGCGTAATGTATAGACTAACAAATGGTGAAATAGTAAATTTAGACAGGATTACAAAACTTAGTTTATATGAATGTCTAACGTGGTTAAGTTACGAAACAGACTTAAACACAACACAAAACACAAATTATGGTAAACGACAAGACGTATAATAATTTAGTAGACACATTAGAGCAACTGGGTAACAATCATTTTCAAATCAAGACAGTTACATCAGGTGACATATTTGAAATAGACTTAGAGAAAAACACTTTGTTCCCTTTAATGCACATAAACCCAGTAAACGTCACAGCTAGTAAATCACAATTTATATTTAACTTTCAAATATTTGTTATGGATTTAGTAGAACCTGACGAAAGCAACGAACAAGAAGTGTTAAGCGACTGCCTAAGTATGTGTACGGATATTATAAGCACATTTAAGCACGGTAAAAGTCTAAATCACTATGACGCTAGTCACGGTGATATACCACAATATTTTGTAGACGATAGTTTTACGCTTGAACCCTTCACAGAGAGATTTGATAATTCAGTAACAGGGTGGGTATTTAATTTACCAGTTATAGTAGAACAAAGTTTTGAAAGCTGCAATATACCACAACCCACAACACAAATAGGAAAATGATAAAATTTAGAATAGGAAAACTTACAATAACATTAATACCACCAAAAATTAGCTATGAAATATGCAACTGTAATGACAAAGCTTCGTGCAATCGTTGTTAAATTAGAGACTTATAACGACTACCCAAAAGCAGCTAGCAATAACGCTAAAAGAGCTATTAAATACAAAGAAGAAAAAGGCACAACTTGTGGCACACGAGTAGGTTGGACACGTGCAGGACAATTAGCACGTAGAGAAAACATAAGTAGAGAAACTATAGCAAGAATGGCGAGCTTTAAAAGACACCAACAACACAAAGACGTACCTTATAACGAAGGTTGTGGAGGTATAATGTATGATGCGTGGGGTGGCACAGAGGGTGTAGAGTGGGCAATAAGAAAGCTAGAGCAAATTGACCAAAAACTTGCAGAAATAGGCGAAAGAGGTGGAGTAAGAAAAAGTCCAAAAGCACCTAAGTCAGACACACCTAACCCTAGACCAAAAGGTAAGGGTACAGCAAAAGGTGATGCAAGCACAAGCAGAGGTGCTAAAGTAAGCAAAGCAGATTTAAAGACATTACAAAAAAAGTCAGATGACTTTAATGAGAGATATAAAAAGAAATTAGGTTACGGAGTAACAGTAGGACAACTAAAGGCAGTATTTCAAAGAGGTCTAGGTGCGTTTAACACGTCACATAGTCCACGTATAAAATCACCTTCACGTTGGGCGTTTGCAAGGGTAAACGCATATTTATATTTAGTAAAGAATGGTAGACCACAAAACCCTAAATATACTACTGACTACGATTTACTACCTAAGAAACACCCAAAAAGTACAAAAAAATAAATAATTAAAAATGGCAAATTTAACAGTAACATTAACAGAAAGTGTAACCCTTAACGGTTCGGTTAGAGGTTCAACAAATCAATTAACAATAACAGGTATAGAACACGTCATGGAACGTATAGTAACAACACCTGCAAGCGCAGTTACTACAGTATTATTAACAAAAGCAACAGTAGGTAGCTCAGATAGTGCAATAGATATACAAGACACTAAATATATAAGAATAACTAATTTAGATTCTACTAATAGTGTAACTTTATCTTTACAAATAGACGCAGATGAAAATGATGGTGGAGCAGACGAAACTTGTTCAATACTTTTAGAAGCAGGTAAAACATTTATGATGGGTACGCCACACGATTCTATTGGTGTAAATGATTCTGCTACAACTATAACAGCTACACACGATTTAGAAAGCATAGTAGTAGATAGTGGTTCTAACGCAGTTAAACTAGAAGTATTTGTAGCAGGTGCGTAACGTAGAAAACTATTTAAAGTCAGTAGGTCGTAAGATTGTAAGACAAGCTAAGAACAACCTTAAACAAGGTGACAAAGTAGTATCAGGTAGTTTACTTGGTTCTATTAAGTACAAGGTTCTTAAAACAGCAGAAGGTTTTACAATACAATTTACTATGGCAGAACACGGTAAGTTTATGGACAAAGGTGTAAGTGGTAAAAACAAAAGACGATACTTTAAGGACATAAACAACACACGTAGACAAAGTCCTTTTAGATATAAGAACTTACAACCCCCTGCAAGCGCATTGGATAAATGGATAGTAAGAAGAGGTATAGCACCACGTGATGAAAAAGGTAGATTTATGAGTAGAAAAAGTTTACAGTATTTAATAGCACGTAAGATTAAGTCACTCGGTATACAAGGTATAAGTTTCTTTACAACACCTGTAAGACTAGCACTAAAAGATATGCCACGTGAGTTAGCGTTAGCATTTAAAGAAGACTTTAAAGACAATATAGCAGTAATAAAATGATAATAACACAAAAACCAAAATATAGACTAGTACCTGCATACTCAAATATTATATTTACAGTACAAGACTTAGTATTAGTAACTAGTAAATTTAACGTAAAATATATAGCAGAAGTATTTTTAGGACAGCAAGGTTCTTTGTCTTCAGGTGATAAGATAGCTACACTAAAAGCTACACCAAATAGTAAAGGTGTTGGTATATTTGATTTAAGCACTATTTTACAATCATACGTAGAAAGTGATAACTTAGGTAGTTTTGTAGGTTCAGCAAACCCTACAGAAAGTTCACAGTTTAAAGGTACTGCATTTAGCGACACTACACCACACAGCATACATACTATAGACAAGTTTTGTACTAACGAGAAGTCAGTAAGAATATTTAAAGTTATATTTAAAATACAGCACTCTGACACAGTAACTGGTGAAGTTGCAGTAAACACAGGCGCATCAGTATCTACTGACGAATTTATTATATACAACGGCACAGTACAACACGAAGACATTATAGCATTAGATTCTAGTGGTAACTATGGTTATAACCTAGACGCTAACAACTATATAATGAACGACACAGACGCTAAGTTTCTTACTAACTGTCCTACTACTATAGATATAGGTGCAAATGATTATCACACACTAGCATTTTTTAGTGACTATAATTTAGATTTTAAAGTAGGTGGTGTAGGTCAAGATAATCAAATAGAAGACGTAGTTTTTACATTTTTCCCTGAATTAAATGCAGGTGGTACTGAATTAAGTTCTACAGTAATAGATAACACAGCAGGTAACGGTGGTAAGCGTAGTTTTGTTAATGAAGCAAACAACAAACTAATATTTATAGGTTGTGGTACAGCTAACATAAAAAACACTAGTACATTAAACGCAAGTGCAAAATCATATACAATAAGAGCGAGAGATAGTAATAATGATTCAGTCTCAAAAACATATACATTTAACATAATAGATGACGATTGTAAAGGTTTTGAAAAGATAAGGTTAACGTGGTTAAACAGACTAGGTGCATGGGATTACTACTCGTTTACTAAACGTAACGTAAGGACTGTAGAAACGCAAAGAACAAGCTACAAACAAATATCAGGACTATATAACGAAAGCGTATTTATGACACACGGATATAAAGGTGGACAAAAAACATTCTACACTAACGCTAAAGAACGTGTAACACTTAATACAGACTTTGTAACAGAAAGTACAGCAACGTGGTTAGAAGAACTATTTACAAGTCCTGAAGTGTATATATTAAATGAGTTTAGCACAGACGGTAGCGAAGGATATATAAACAAATACGTACAACCAGTTACAATAACATCTAGCACATATACAAAACAAACTAGAGCAAATGACGACCTTTTACAGTACACTTTAGAAATAGAACGCAGTAAAAACAGAGTTATACAAAATGCGTAACACACAGTTAATATTATACCCACAATTTGCAATAGGTAACAATGGTTTTAGTTTTACATCTACACAAGTTCAATATTTAGCAAATAGCTCATTTATTAGTGCTTTACAAAACAGCACACAAGTAGGTTCATCTTTCCCTTTAGCTACAGCTATTGGTACAAACGCATCATTAATAGGTAATTGGCAGGGTTTTAGCACAGATTCTAGCGTGTTTGCTGCAGCGTCTGTACCTTTTGTAAGTAGTGGTAACTTAAATTTACCCTCAAGTGGTAGTGCTTTATCTTTTTCAGGTGTTTACCAAACTGTAGACAATTTAACTATAGGTGCAGACTATGAAATATTTATAAAACACGCACCATCAATAACAGGGTTTACAATAATTGGACAAAACAACTTTGCACATACTAACGGTAGTTTTGCTATAGGTAACGGTGCAAGTTTTACAACTGTACAAACAAACACTACATTTACTTTTACTGCTACTCACACAGAACAATTATTAGTTATAACTTATGCAGGTAGTAGTGGTACTACGTTTCAAATACAAAAAATTACTTTAAAAGAAGTTATACCTTCTGCAATAAGTAATGTAGAAGACGGTTCTGTAATTTGTGATTTGTACGATAACGAAGCAATACCGTTAAGTCTTAGCGTAGATGATTTTAAAAACGCAGCAGAAAAAGTACAATCATATTCAAAAGACTTTAACTTACCTGCAACAAAAAGAAACAACAAAATATTTAGTAGTATATTTGACGTGCAAAAATCAATAGAAAGTGACTTTGATTTTAACCCTTATGTTAGAACACGTGCAGTATTAAAAGAAGACACTTACACAATCTTTGAAGGTAGTCTACGATTAATAGACATAATAAATAAAGACGGTGAAATTTCATATAATGTAAACCTGTTTAGCGAAGCAGTAGCACTATCAGAGGTTCTCAAAGATAAAAAAATAAAAGATTTAGATTTAGACGAATTAGAACACGATTATACAATAACAAACGTAACTAATAGTTGGACAGGTGTTCTAGCATTGACAAACGCACTACCTTCTGATACATTAGCAGGCACAGCAGGTGCAAGCACTACAGCAGTCTTAAAGTACCCCTTCTGCAACTGGGATAATAACATAACAGAAAATGCAGCAGGTCAATTAGAAATAAAATTAGAACAAGCGTTTAGACCTTTTATACAATGTAAATACTTAATAGACAAAATATTTAGTGAAGCAGGATATACTTTTGAAAGTGACTTTTTAAGTAGCGCAAAGTTTACTAAGTTATTTATGGACTTTAACTGGGGTGCAGGTAACGCACCACACGACACACAGCACACAGGCGAAGGTGAACAATCATCAACACAATCTATAACAGGTTCAAGCTATACAAAAGTCAATTTCCAAACACATAATTTTACAAATGAATTTGGATATGACGGCACTAACACTTTTACAGCTTCACAAAACGACACTACATATCAAGTAAGTTGTTATATGACTATAAGCGGCGATTGGAATGCACAGATATTTAAAAATAGCACAGCAGTAGCAGGTTCAGGTTTTAGTAGTGCTACACAAGGCACAAGCTATTCAGTAAGTAGTTTACCTATAACTATAAACGCTACAGATACATTATCAGTTCAAGTACAAAGAACAAGTGGTACAGTAAACATAACAAGTGCTAGAATTTTAGCAGATTTAACATTAGACAATATCACTACAGCAGTATTATTAAATAACTTGCGTGGCGACTTAGGACAATTTGAGTATTTAAAAGGTATTATGACTATGTTTAATTTAGTCACCTTACAAGACAAAGACAACCCTAATAACTTAATTATAGAACCTTATAAAGACGTATTTGTAAAACCTATACACGTGTTAAATACAAGCACTACAGTTACACCTAAGCAACTAAATTGGACAGACAAGGTAGATATATCAGAAATAAACTTAAAGCCCTTAGAGCTTGTAAAAACGACTGTATTTGGATTTGAAGTAGATGATGACGACTATACGCATAATGTTTACAAAAAAAGTGCAGGTAAAAACTATGGTCATTATACATTTGAAAAAAGTGAGTACACAATGCTTGAAGGTGAAACAGAAATAAAAGCTACACCTTTTTCAGCTACAGTAATAAAACCTTTGCTAGATTTTTTGCCTAATTTTGTAACACCTTCTATATTTCAAGCAAATGATGACGCAACAGAATTTGAAAGTTTTGACAACGCACCACGTATACTATTTGACAATGGTGTAAAATCTACAGGTAAGACATACGCAATACCTGCTAAGAATGGTGTTGCAGCTACAACAAAAACTGATTTTTTACAATTTAGTCATTTGTCAGAAATACCTACTACTGCGACTACAGAAGACTATAATTTTGGTTACTGTTATTTATTTAACCCCTTAGCACCTGTCGTAGATAATTTATATAATACATATTGGGTTAGTTATTATGACGATTTATATAACGTAGATACACGTGTTATGACTTTAAAAGTAAATTTAACACCTGCTGACATTAATACGTTTAGATTCTTTGACACAGTATTAATTAAGAATAGAGAATACAGAGTAAACAAAATAGATTACAAAGCAGGCGAACTAGCAAATGTAGAATTTATACTTATACCATAATGGAGTTTAAAAAAGGATTTAAAATAAAACCAAAAAGTATTAAAAGAACTGGCGAAGTAATTTTTACTGACGGTACAAATGATGTTTTTGCAAATCAAAAGATATGTCAAGAATACGGTTACAATTACGACACAGTTAGTGGTACTTGTTATGCTTATAGATTTAATAGCTTAATAGAAAAAAGAGGTAAAAACTTAGACAATAAAGTATCAGGTAAAAATAATACTACTAGCACTAACACGTCAGCTAGTTTTATTTCAGGTCAAAAAAACACAACAGACGGTATAAACAAAAATATATTTATTACAGGCGAAAACAATAGAATACAATCAAATCTAAACAATTCAAGTATTATAGGTGGTACACACGGTTTAGGGTTTCACAATGGCGAAGTAATAATAGGAGCAGGTAAATTAGATGACGGACAAGTAGGTTCTTTACAAATGTCTATTATACAATTAAGTGGTAATACAACAAACGATACATTAACTAATTTAACTATACAAAATGACGGTTCTCATATAGAAATACAAAACAACTGTATATTAGGATTTGAAGCACATCTCATTGGACTTTGCACAGGTGGTACAGACGGTACTGCAGGACAATACATTTACTACAAGTTAGTTGGTGCGTGTAAAATAGACAATGGTTTTAATTTAACATTTACACAATCAATAAGCACTATAGCAGATGGTAGTTTAGCATTAGAAGTAACACCAAGTTTTGCATCAGTAACAGATAATTTTATTACTCTTAAAGTTACAGGATTAGCTGGCAATAATATCAACTGGTATGCAAGTGTACATCTATTTACAAATAAAACATTAAACACATTTTAATTATGGCAGAAGAAATTAACTTAAAAATCAATAGTAATATAGATGACGCAGCTAAAGACGTAGAAAAACTAGCAGACGAACTTAGTGGCGCAGTAGACCAAACTAACGACTTAAATAAAGCTACAGAAGAAGGACAGACAGGATTTAAAAGAATGACTGGTGCAGTTAAGAGTTTGGGCGCAGGATTAAAAGCAATAGGTGTAGGTTTAATATTAGCAGCGTTTACACAGCTTAAAGACATATTTGGACAAAATCAAAGAGTAGTAGACGGTTTTAGAACTGCAACAGAGTTTCTTAGTATTACATTTAACAAGTTCTTTAACTTTTTATCAGACAATACACAAGTAGCATCAGGTATAATGAGTAGACTATTTGGTAGTGAAGCAGTACAAAACGCATTAGAATTTAGTCGTACACTTGGTATAGAAGTTATGACTAGAGTAAAAAACCTTATACAAGGTATAGGTGGTTTAGGTCAAGCAATATTTCAAGTATTTAAAGGTGATTTTAAAGAAGCTAGCGAAACAGCAAAGACTGCACTAGGTAACCTAAAAGACACAGTTACAGGTAACGCAGTAGAAACTGCACAAATGGACAACGCAATAACTAAGGTTACTCAAAAAATAAAAAACTTTGTAACTGAAACAGGAAAAGCAGCAAAAGCAAACGTAGAACTTGACAAGTCAGCAGAGTTAGCAGAAAGTAGAAACCGTATATTATTAGAACAATTTGACGCACAAGCAGAAAGTTTACGACAAGTAAGAGATGACGAAAATTTAACATTTGAACAAAGAATAAAAGCAAATGAAGACTTAGGTAAATTGCTAGAAAAACAAAAAGAAGTGATGTTAGCTAACGCAGACATAGCAGTAGACGCAGCACAGAAGGAACTAGACAAGAACAAAGAAAACGTACAACTACAAATAGCACTTAATAACGCTATTGCAGACCGAGAAGGTATTATAGCACAAGTAACAGGTTTTGAAAGTGAGCAACTAACAAATACTATAAGTCTAAAACGTGAACAAAAAGACGCAGAACAAGAACTTATAGACTTAGCAATAGAACGTAAAGAAGCAGAACTAGAAGCATTTAGCTCACTAGCAGGTTCATTAGGTGAATTAGCAGGAGAAAACAAAGCACTAGCAATAGCACAAGCAACTATAGACACCTACGCAGGTGCTAACAAAGCGTTTGCACAGGGTGGTGTAGCAGGGTTTGTAACAGGCGCAGCTATTATTGCAGGTGGTCTAGCTAATGTAAGAAAAATACTAGCAGTAGACGTACCTGGTGGTACAAACCCACCACCACCAGACTTAACAGACACGGGCACACCTGCACCTCAAATGGTAAGTGGTGCATTTACTTTAAGTGGTGCTACACCTGACTTTGAACCTGCAAGGGCGTTTGTAGTAAGTGACGATATAACAAACAGTCAAAACAAACTAGCGAACATTAGACGTAGAGCAACTATATAAAATCAAATAAAACTAATTTAAATC
>LULO01000083.1_pt1 | contig 28433 bp, 37 predicted proteins | sample 728121 | NCBI WGS metagenome assembly LULO01 (sample SAMN03860287, study PRJNA289734) | marine metagenome | biome: seawater column; feature: ocean; material: water; isolation source: Red Sea water column Station 149 - depth 50m | place: Saudi Arabia: Red Sea | collected 2011-10-15 | depth 50 m | reverse complement strand
CCCAGCCGATAAAGAATCGCCAGTATCTGCAATAGTAACTACTCCGTCATGTCCTGTATATACATTCGCCATTTTATTACTCCTCTTTTATAGTACCAAAGTCGATATTGACCATATCATCATCTTCTGATGATTTTGGTTTAACCTCAGCTTCAGCCTCGACTTTGAATACTTGTTTTGCTTTCGCTGATTTTTTTGCTTTGGTAGGTTTTGAAGCTGAAGGCTTTACCCAGCTCCATCCTTCCTCTGCCACCAATAATGTAGCTTCTGATAAACTACATATTTTGGAATCTTGTCCTTTATAAATTATTCTATGTGCCATAATTATAATGTCCCTCGTGTGTATTTATATGTACAACGATATGTAATATCTACCCTACCAATTGGGAATGTTGTACCGTCATCGACTGAAACAGCCGCTACGAATGAATTGAGTGCTTGACTATTTCTAGTTCTATCTTCTTCTAGTTTTTCTTCTATTGCTTCAATCAATGCATTTCGTTGTGTGTCTATGTTGTTGTTGGTTGTGGTTTCTGAACTATTTGCTCTTACGAAACCAATTATATTGTAATCTATATCAGCTAATCTTGTGCCACCTTGTGTTGCATCATCTCTGTCTTCACTTGTAGTTCGTACCATGATTGCTGGGAATTGTGTTATTGCAAGGTCTGTTGTGTTTATAGGGTTTCTAGATACCAATACCACACCCGGATTGGTTATGCCTTGTAATGCTTGTACAATGTTTGTTGCTATGTTTTCACGGACTGACATACTATCTTACCAATCTATTGTAGTGTTGTGTTTGCTTTTCACTCTGTTCAATTGTGCCATCATTATCCCAATCGTATTCTACTCCATCCTGTAACACTAGATTAATTTCTTCTAACCATTTGTTTTTATAAAAGTCGATCATCATTCTAAATCTATCTGGGTTTTCTCCGTGCTGTGTAAGTTGTGGTAGAATATAATATGCAAGTACATGAAATACTGATGCTGTCTTGAATTGACTGGCTGTAAGTCTTGTTTCATCCATTTCTAATTCTGTTGTGTTAAAATAATTTGCATTCACCGATGCTCTTCTAACTTTCGGCCACCAATATATACGAAGCCAACGATTTACATCGCTTTTTGTTTTCGCATGGTATGTCGAAAAGTCGATGATACCGTATTCTTTTATAGATGGCTCCCATTCTAGAATGTCAGCATCTGTAGTATAATTGCTCATTTGTGTCCTCCTGTTAGTTTGTTATACGGGAGTCGCCCCCCGTATAACTTTGCACTATAGTAAGTTGTACTATTATTGGATTGAAGAATCCGCTAATATTTCAACACCATATGTGTCATGTATTTCTGCTACACCATATACTGCTGTACCAACCATTTCAGTTGCTCTTGCTGATGCATCTCTTTGAGTTTCGATCTTAATATCGGCTCCTAGAGCTAATGCAAGTGCATCTCTATGAAATAGGCCACCTTTGTAGTCACCTGTTGTACCAGTGTTTGAAATGTTTGATGTTTCATATACAGGTACTCCAGCTAATGTTCCTACATAGCCAGTTCTTAATGCTTCGTTAGCCACTTCGTTTGCATTTGAGTTTGCAAATGTGTTAGTTAAGTTTGCTTTAAGATCGTATGCGACCATTGGATGTACAACACATGCTAGATCTGTTGCTGGTACACCGTTTGCTCTTAAGTTAGCTACTGCATTGAAGATTGTAGCCGCTGATAAAGCCGCTGAGTCTGTACCTACTGATGTACCGAAGCCATCGAATAATGCACATAAGTCTTGGTCGATTTTTTTAGCGATTGCTTCACCAAATAATCTACCAATATCTGCGATTACATTTGCTGGTGCATAGTTTACCGCCATGTCTGATACATTCGTCATTACACCAATTTCACCTAAAGTAATGTCAACCTGGCTTGAAGTGATTGCTGATGGACTTAAGTCATCTGCTTCATTCACTGAATCCGCCGTTGGATTTCCATATACTGGTACTTGCAAAACTTTACCGCTATTTGCTGGTACGGCGAAGTTCTTAACAAGGTTTCTCATGATTGATCTTTCCTGAGCTACGAATTGTGCTTCAGCAACGATCGGTGCGATAAGGTGGTCTAAAGAACTAGTACCTGCCAATATCGTTTTAATTTCATTTGCCATTTTAATTTCTCCTTGTAAATGGTTATTCTAAGTTTAATTTACCTCGATATGTTTTCAGCTTATCTTAAACCGTTTTGCTTTCTGTATTCTGCATATTTGGCTCTGTCTTCAGCATTATTCATATCTAATTTTGTTATATCAAACTTTTCACCGCTCCCAACATTTCCTACTTTACCTGTAGTACCTGCTCCTGCTGGAGTGGCCGCTACGAAGTGCGGATTTGCTGTTAAAAATTCATTAACAAGTTCTGATACTGAAAGATGTTCACCTTTATCATTGTATCTCACTTGTTGTGTCTTAGGATCCACAATCTCAACATCACCAGCTTCGTTTAATCTCACTTGATCTTTCAATAAAGTTGAAACCTGTTGTGGGTTTACAGCTTTATATTGAGATGCTGTATCGAGTAAACTGCTATCAACTTTGATAGTTTTTACTTGGTTTAACAAAGAGTTTATTTGCTCATCTTTCTTAGAGACCGTGTCTTTAAGTATCTGTTCAAATTCACCTTTTGCTTTCAGTTTATCTTGTTTTTCCTTTTCTGCCTTTTGGATTAGTTCTTGATATTGATCAACATCGACACCTTCGTACTTTTTCTCGTACTTTCGTCTCTCTCTTGAAACTCTATCAGCTACAACTTTATCCATGTCAGCTTGTGTAAAAGTTCTCCCCTCATTTTCGGTTGTTTCAACCGGAGCTGTGGTTTGCTCAGTGTTTTCTATATTGTTTTCCGTTTCACTCATCGTGTTCTCCTTTTTTAAAAGTTATAAGTTTAACTCCAATCATTGTGATTGTTTGTTGTATTTATGCTGGCTAGATCTTGCACGATTTAGCACCTCATAATCTTGTTGTATCAGCACCGGTATTGGTGTTGAATGCCCTCCGAACTTTGGATGCGAATATAACCATTCTTCATCATCTCTATCGCGGTTAAATTTTCTCATTAAATTGTATAATTCTCTTGCTGTTGCTTCTGGATATTTGTATATCCGTGCCACATATGTTTCTAGGGGTTGTATGGTACCAGTCCATGGCTGTATATCGATCTTTTGTTTGTACCAATATGCTTTCGACCATGGACAGACACCCACTATTGATGCGAAATACTGAGGCCAATTAACCTCTTCGGCCACCTTTTTTACCGCCTCTTTTTCCGCCTTTTTTCTTTTTTCTCTTATTCATCGCCATTTTCATTTCCTCCCTGGTTGAAATATCCGGATAATTCCGGATGTAGTTGAAGTATTTGATCATTGGTGTAGCCTTGCTCTACCATTGCTCTCATATGCTCAACTAATTCTGTTGGATTGGTCATTGGTGTATGAGTTTGAGTATCGGTTGGAACCGTATCTACCTCTCTCTGCTCTTCTATAACTTTTTCTAGTACATCTTCATCTGTTATCAATGCTTTGGCTAACATTATATCAATTTGTTTGACTAGTTCTGCATTTTCTGGTTTAATTTCTTTTGCTTGTTTTAATAATGATATTGTGTTTTCTTTATCGTGTATGTTAAAGCTGTCTGGATAATCAATAACTCCATCAAATCTGTTATTCTGCCATAATGCCCATATTCTCCAAATCTGTTCTTCGGCTAATTCTAGGTTATCTGCCTTTTGTGATAGTCTTGCATTCAATAATTGAAACTCTGTTGCAAGTGCTACTCCACTCATTGATTTTGCTGTTGTTGATCTAACTCCCCCCATGTTGGCCATTCTATTGATGCTGTCTACCTTGGCTTCAATCGATTGAATTATATGGGTAATACCCGCTCCTGACGGCTCTAGTAGATATGGCTTAAAGGGGGAGTCCCCACCATCTTCATTCACATCGATGACTGCACCAGCTCCCGCTGATATATTGGTTGTGGTGCTTCCTTTTACGAGTGACGGATGGTTGGAAATCCTTATAAGCTGTTCTAGTTCACTTAATTCATTATATATTGCTCTCTGTACATCGGCTATGTCAGCTATATCTGATATACCCAATGCTTTCTTCTGGCTTCTGCCAGCATATACTGGTATGCAAGGTACTACACCGATCGGATTTGGTATAACTTGTTTGACTATGCTTTCTTTTCTTAATCCTTCTTTTGCATATACCGTTGTTTCTGTTTCAGTTATCGTTCTATAATAAACAAAGTCTTCATCTACTCCGTCTAAGAGTGTTATGCTTGATAGACTATATACACCGTTGGGCTTTCTATAGTATTTCCAATCAATCACTGACTCCGGAGTTATTATCGAGACATATGGTCTTATTTCTTGTTGTAATTCTTCTGCTCTTGTGGCTACTTGTGTTTCGGGTTTATCCACCATAACCCATACATGACCATAGACACTTGAATATGTTGCTACATCTCTCATGAATGCATTGAATGATCTACCGTCTAGATCACAATCATTTAAGAATGGATCCAATGCGGGATCGTTTGATATTGCACCGTAATCTCTTGTCGGTGGCTTTCTAAATAAGAATGAATTGTAAGTTTCTACCACTGATTTACAATGGTTATCTAAAGGTGTGTTTTTTAATCTGCTTTCGTAATCTTCGTTGGATTCGAGTACATACTTAACCAAGTAACGACCTTCTCTAAATGCATTACCGCCGTTGTATGCATCAGAATAATACTGCCATCTTTTGATGTTAGCTCGCCACTCAGGATGTAATTCGATACCGTAATATTCAAGTCGATAATTTGTATCGAAAGCATCATTGATAGTGGATGTCATATATTGTCTCTTCCTTTAATGTGTTTTCATAGTCCAAGTAGCTGGTGTATTGTTATTTATGTAGTTTCTTGTTATAGGATATGTGTATTCAATCATATATCCAAGTGCATCAGCGGAGTGCGATAAATTATCACTATCATCCGGTATTGATGTACCTTCTTTATACACCATTCTAGATAGACTTTTAATTAAGTGTTTGCAGTTCGGTGTAATCCATAATTTTTGATGATTATCTGTAGATTTAAGTGCCGAATTGACTGCATTTATCCTGTCTCTTATTCTAGGATGTGATGATCTTAACATACATTTGAATCCTGCATTTTGCAGTATGCTCAAATCTGTACGACCAGCCGCGGATGTTTTTCTCTGCCTCGAAGCTGGATCCGGGAAGATCACTATTTTTTTACCCGGGTATCTGTTTTTTATTTCTTCAACCATTTCGTCTGTATTGCTTCCATATATCACTATTTCATCGAATATCACATAACCTCGATCTGTTTTATATGCTACGACAGATGAAAAAGGCGAAATATTAAAATCCATCCCGATGAATATCTGCGATATGTCTTCGAGCTTGGGTACTTTGCCCGTGTATATCGTATGCTCTCCATAATTGTAGTATATGATACCTTTATATGTGATAAATTTTGCTTCAAACTCTTGTGCGAATGTGCGATCATCTAGATCTTTACGAGCTTGATCAAGTTCTTCTTGTGGTACTTGGCCACCTTCGATTGTGGTATATTGAAAGCTGTCCCAGTTATCGGGGTCTACTTTAGATTGTTGAAATATGTCATATACCCAATTACCAACTCCTTTTGGTGTTGAACAGAATAACACGGATCCTTGTGTCTCCGCTAGAGTTGGTCTTAATACTTCTGTCCATGTTTTTTGATTTATGTCTGCCGCCTCATCTATCACTATACCATGTAGGCCTACACCTCTAAGTCTGTCGGGATTATCTGCAGATCGAAGTGCTATTGTACTTTCATTTACTAGTTGTATCGATAGATCACTTTCATTGATCTTTTTTACCCATTTTAGATTGAGTAATCTTTCTTTGATTTGATCCCATACGATTTGTTTGGCCATACCATGTGTTGGTGCTACATACCATACTTTGGATTTTGGTTGAGAAGCCCACTTACATAACTCGCGGATAGCGAGATGTGTCTTACCAAATCTTCTGCCGCTGACCAAACATCTATATCTTTTGGTACTATCGGCTACTGATTTTTGTGCTGTTGATAAAGGCATTATATGTATTTATTCTAAGTAATTTTATGGTTGTGTGCCCTACTTGACAACCTCATATTAAATGTTAGTCGCCTGTTGCACCTGCCTGCAGAATTGCAGTACTAATTGTGCAAATGAATACCGACCGCAGAGACACACAATATCCTACTATTGCTTTATAGGAATATGGTAGATAACATCGCTATCCAATATATTGTGAGTATGGTGAATGCGATATATTTAATGGTCATTATATTGTTTGACCTTCGTACTTCGGTGTTTTGTTGAATACTAGTTCAGCCCTTTCTATTTCTTCTTGCTGTCTCTTGTATGCATTATCTCGTCTTATTGCTCGTATGAGTTTGAGCTTGTATTCTTTTTGTGATCTAAGTTGATGTATTTTAATTTTAAGTTTTTGGTCTATCATTAGTTCATCATCTTTCTAAGTCTGTCTTCGTTTAATTCAATCCAAGTGTATGCGGCTTGAAACCAATCTTCGAAGTGATCAAAACAACCTGGTGCATTTTCATCAGCCCATTCTTTAAATTCATCTTGTAAGTCTCTGTTGCGACCAACTATGAGTACTAGTGGCCATAATCTACCTGCTTTAGTTGTTAACAAATGTTTTATATCTTCGTCGGGTGGGTATTGCATTGTTATCTCCTTATTATAAGAATTGCGATGAAATAATGTTGGATCCAACTGACTTTAAGTTATATTCAGATGCTATATTTTTTGCTTCGTTGTATGACGATGCGACATATATTTTTGTATTTTGATCTATATTTCCTATTGCTTCTGATAACCATTCTTGAGGGTTTGACCAACTACCTTCTTCTACATCGTTGCATGTCATTGGCCGAGTTTTTAATGCGATGAGTGTTTCTGTTTTGCTATCGTTTATTTCGTATATGGGCTCGCGATTTTCATCATCGTCTTTCGATACAATTGTGATATATGATTTTTTCATCGTGTTTTTCTCCTTTACTTTATATTATTATAATATACTCTTTTATCGAGTATGTCTATCTTTTTTTTATCTTTTTTTGGCCTGTTTATGCCGTGATGACGGAGTCGCGGTTTTCGCCGGTATCGTGATTATATTTCGACTACTTTATATTCGTTGGTACTAAATCTTTTGTTTAATTCGTCGGCTTTTTTTTGTACTACTACCCGGGTTGCTAAAAATGGCCTATAGTATTTTCTTTGGCGAATTTGAGCTAATGTATCTGTTGTAGCTATAACTACCCAATCTTCTCCGTGTTTGATACCGTACATTTTTTCAATACCGATGATATGGTTTTCTAGATAGCCCGACATGTCTTGATTTAGTACTTTATATTTGTAAGGTCTGGCCATATTAGTCGTTCCATGGTAAAGGCTGTAATTCTCCGCCTTCTAGTGGATTATCACCCTGGCCGAGAATATTTTTTCCCAACCATATGAGCATAGATGTATTGCCCGATAGTGCTGATTTGATTTGTGCCCGTCTAAGTGCTTGTTTCGTTTCTGACCGCCCTTTTGCAATCAAATCACGAAAGTTGTATAGAAGTGTTTCTCTGGGTAGTTCAAACCAGTCTGCAATTTCTTGATATGAACACCATAATCTGGCCAGTTTTTCTACTTCATCTGGTGGTATAACCTTTTTGTTATCACCTCTGCCTACTATGAGACCTTCTTTTGTAAGAGTACCCCATTTTTCATGTTTTCTAGTGTCTTGCTCTTTATTCATCGGTCAGTACTTCCTCTATGTCTGGGTGATTAAGCAGTTGATCGACTATTTCTTCGCCTTCAACTTCATTAAATTTGGTGCCATCTGATCTGTATGCTTCTAGGCCAGTTTCATCCTGCCATCTTCTTATGGCTGTATCCACATATTTTGGTTCCAACTCCATTGCTCTAGATCTTCTTGCTGTTTTTTGACAGGCCAATATGCTGGATCCTGCACCTGCAAATCCGTCATATACTATATCACCTTGTTGTGTTGAATTGATGATGTGATATACTATAAGTTTGACTGGTTTGAGTGTTGGATGCATCTTGTATAACTTTTGTGCTTCTCTATCTATCTCTTGATAATTTGAAGGTATCGCTTTGATTATCTTGATCAGTTGCTCTTTTGTTTTGTGCTCTAGTTCATCTAGGTTAATGGTGTTGTGTGCTGACTTACCGTACCATTTGTGTTGTGCACCTTGCTTCCAACCATATATGATGGGCTCGTAGAACTTCATGTAATTGCTAATCCAATTGGATGCATTGTTTTTCTTCCAAATCAATGTGTCGGCTATGTGTGTGTTGTTGTTGCTCATTACATCTCTAAGTGTTTGTGTAAATCTTATGTCGTGACACCAATATATGGCCGCTCCTGGTCGCCAATGCTTATCCACTGCTTGTAGATGATCATGTAAGAACTGCTCAAACTCTTGCTTTTGCAGTTTATCATTTTTTATGTCTTTACCTTGCTCTCTGTACTTTAGTTCTTGTGATGAATAGTTGATTGCATTTGGTGAGAAGTAATCGATACCATATGGTGGATCCTCCCATATAAGATCTATTTCTTCACCATCCATCAGTTTAATGATGTTTTCTGGTTTGTTTGAATCCCCACACATCAATCTATGCTCGCCTAGGTGCCATATGTCGCCTGTTTTGGTTTTGTAGTGTGTGTCTTGTTTGTACTTTTCTTCTAGTTCTTCGTCTGTTGTGTTTTTGAAGTACTTTTGTAATTCTGCCTCAGAAAAACCTGTTTCATATGAAAGTTCTTGTAGATTTTCTTCTTTGATCAGTTGTTGTAATTGCTCTGTAAGTTCTTTATCATCCCAACGAGTGTTTTCGTTGCTCTTGTTATCCATTATGCGATATGCATTGGCTTGCTCCGGTGATAGATTGTTTGCTTTTATGACAGGAACTTGTTTTATTTTAAGTTCTTTCGCCGCTGACCATCTGGTATGACCAACTATGATTATTGAATCCTTATCAACTACAATTGGTTGTTGAAAGCCGTATTGTGTTATACTATCGGCCACCGTTTGTATTGCTTTTTCAGATATTTTACGAGGGTTGCCCTCATATGGTCTTATGCTGTGTATATCTACTTTCTCGATGTGTAGATCATCCTTATCTTCATTCATAAGTGCCTCCTTTTATATTATGGGCATGTCTGCCCCCATCATAATACTATAGTATTATAAATGTATTTCTTCGCATTTAATTCTAAATCTTCTAACCACGGTCAAACCGTTGTCAGTTGTGATGGTACATTTGATTGTGTATGCTGTGCCTGCCGTACCACTGCTTAATACCACTGATACCGATTTTTCATTTGCGGCTTTAGATGATGAATCCACCGTGATACCAGTATCGGCTGTGAATGTATGTGTATTGATTAAATCACCTCCTGTTAAGAAGTTAGTAAAATCAATGGTATAATCCATAACCTCTGCAGGGCCCTTGCGAATGAAAGCCCCGGTATTATCTCTTTCGAATCCTGTTGTTGATGCCATCTATATCTCCTAAGCCAATGTAATTGTTAAACTGCCCGAGTTAATCTGGAATACATCGCCGTCATTTACATCCTTTGGTGATGATAGTGCCGCATGGAATAATAAGTTACCACTTGATACCAGATCATATACACCAATGTGTGTGATGTTTGCTGAATAGTCACCTGATGCCGCTGGAAACGAAATGGTATTGTTATTGCTAACGGATCCACTTGATACATTACCGAATGTTGCACTTTGACGAGCATAACCATTACCTGATTGCTCATTTGCACCATCATTTGCTTCTCCTGGTGAGCCCGTGTGTAGGCTTACAAAGAATGAAAGTGATGCTGTGTCATAGTTTGCACCGTTGGTACCAGCATTTCTCATTAGATGTTTAAGAAGTGTATCTTCTAAATAATTTGAAGCTGAAGCCATATTTTGTTTTCTCCTTGTGTGAGTTTGTAGTTGTATTTATACCATTGCTGTTGCTATAGTATTTCACTAGATATTGTCCTAGTTATTGTATCCGCTGTTATTGTGCGATTTTGCACCGCGGATATTGATCTTGTTGTATTTTCAACTGCTATTGATCTGTTTGTTGTTGGTATTGTGTATATTTTTGTTTGTATATCGTTTTGCTGTTGTGTATCTTTTTCTGTTGGTGTATAAGTTCTATTTTGTTGTGCCACTGATATAGTTCTATTCACTGCATTTACACCTAAATGTGTTTCATCAATGATTGTTGTCCAATCGTTGAAGTTCTTCCATGCAACTGCACCAAGCCATGTGTTTGCTGATGATGTTTCTGTTGCTAATATTCTATTTGCTTCTATAGTTCTAGGATGTGCTTGTACTTCAAATACTCTAGATTGCTCTTTAACCTTTTGTATAAATCCTTTTTTAAGAAGAGTTATTGCTGTCACCGTAGTTGTAAGTGCCGCTGTTAGATCAACAGATACCACTTTGAATACATTAGGCGGTGCCGCTGATATTGTTGCATCTATAGTGTTAGACATTGTGCCTAAATGTTGTATACCACCCACTGCTGTAAATGTTGTATTGGCTGTAAGTGTTGTATCCGGGAAGTTGAATAGATGTATTCTACCAGTTGTGGTATCGAATGTCGATGCCAGTGTAAATGTTGTAGCAGGGAAGTTGAATAAATGTATTCTGCCTGTTGTGGTATCAAATGTAAATTGTGATGCTATTGTAGCCGGTGCACCAACTAATTTAAGATGTACATCTGGTGTCATTGTTAAGTTACCAGTAAATGTTGTTGCTGGAAAGTTGAATAGATGTATTCTACCGGTTGTAGTATCGAATGTTGATGTAATTGTAAGTGTATCTAGACTGCTGTCTTTTCTAAACATTTGTGCTGATGCTGTTGTTGTTGATACTATAGATAAGTCAACTAGACCGGAGTTAATTTCTATATCGCCATCAACCAATGTTGCAAATGTGCCTGTTGCTGTGATATTTGGTGCTTTAATTGTTAAGAATGGTGCCGCTGTTGTTGTAAATGCTGTGTTAAGTGTTGCTACACCGGATAATGTCATCGTTGGTATTGCTGTTGTTGTAAATGTACCTGTTGTTGTGGTATCAGGTGCTATCCTTAACATTGTAGGCGACACCGTTTTACCAAATGATGCTGTGAATGATGGTGATGCTCTTCGACTTACAAATGCATCCGCTGTTGCTGTAAATTGTGATGTAAATGTTGCAGAAGGTGGTACAAATACATGTATTCTACCGCTTGTATCTAGATTGAATGTACCTGTCAGTGTTGCTCGTACAGACATATCAACTACAGCACTTGCTGTTAATGTTGCTGTTATTGATGCATTAACCGTTGGCTGTATGAATAATTGTGGTGTTATCGCTGTAGTGATTGTTGTGTCAAGATCTATATCACCGTATGTCCTTGCTACATCTAGAAGTACTTTTGTTTTTACAAATGCATTTTCAAACTCACCTTTTGCTGGATTGATATTGGCTAAAGATAGTGATACTCCTTGCAAGTCAGTTCTTGTTTGTGTTTCTAGACCTGTTGTTGATAATCTATTGTATGTAATTACGGGCTCATCCACTGGAATCGTAACCGTGCCTGTTGCTTCATATACATCGGGATCAAATGATACTACTCCGGATAAACTGCCCCCAACTATAGTTGATATATCATCTGCATATTGAAATTGGCTTGTTTTTGCAAGTTCAAGCGATGTTACAGGTGCGGAGTCGTTGTTGCTTTCTGTTGCTTGTGCTCTGCCTGGTCTTGTGATTGGATTCGATCTATCTATATCTAGAACACCCATAAATGATACAATGCTGTTTAATTTATATGTGTCGCTTTGTAAATTGCTTGGCCATATTGATAAATCTAGATCATCGAACTTAAGAGTAGTGTTTCTTACATAATCCGGGAATGGTACTGCAAATGGTTGTGTAACTGATACTTCTCTAGATTGGACAGGTGTTATGCTTAATTTAGTTCTGCCTTTTGCTTTAATTCTTGCTGTGATATTGCTGATTGCTATGTCTGGGGCTGAAGTAAAGTTATCAGTTCGAAACCATACATATACAAAACCATCTGTCATTTGATATGCTGATAGTGTTGTGGTATATTCTGTTGCTGTTGCAGTTGGTTGTACAAATTGTGTTATTGCTGTTGTTGATCTTACTTCAAGTCTATCTGTACCTGTTGGTTGTACTGCTGTAAATTTTACTATTATGTCGTGTGTCGATGGTGTAATGGTACAATCGCTGTATTCTGTAAAATCAAATACCACTTGTATCCTTTGACTATCTGTACCGGCTACATCTTGTGTAAATGTTATTGATTGTTTATCATTTGGTCTATATTCTTCAACATAATCCGGATGATTATGATTAAAATAACTTAATTTGAGTGTGTCGGCACTATATCCATTTTCTATATATTCGTGCAGTATTGGATATTGAGATAGATCGAGTACTCTTTCCCACAAGCCTGTCGATGATGATGAAAATGATAGATCTGGTGTTAAACTAGTCATTGACTTTTGTTATCCCCATATTACAATCTGTTAATACATTTCTAGTCAATACATTTGTATCGTTTGGTCCCGTGCCGACCGGCGATAAACTACCAAATTGTGTGTTGTTTGATGCTGTACCTCTGATGTATATTTTTGGTTGTGATCCCGTTGGAAGTTCTCCGTTGGTACCAAGCTCTCTAAATTTACCTAAGAATTCACTGGTTGTAAATTTCTGTCTGTTGGATGCTTGACTAAAATCTATATATGTGTTATCCATCCATATGGGGCCTATACATCCGTGGAAGTTTTGACCACCACTAGATATGCCTCCGATAATTGGATAACCAAATGTTTGTACTAGGCCTTGTGATGATATTGGATTGACGGTTGGATGCATGTCATTGTTGTTAGCAAATATATTGTATTTTATACCATGGATACTTTGGTTTATGCCGGAACCTCCTATACGAAAGTTGACCATTATGCAGGTAAAGTCTGCTCCAGCTACTCCAATAAATGAAGATGACATTATTTCTCTTTCACCTCCTTCTTGACCAACTTTAAATTGCAATTGACCATTTTTGATAGCCAGTTGTAGGCCATCTTGATCAAGAGTACCTTCATACAATCCAAATATATCCATATTGGTTGATGATGTTATTGTATTTTCTGGTTTAATCCAACATACCAATGATATGTCTGTTTCATCTGATCTAAATGGTGCCAACCAATCAGTTGTTAGTATCCAATTTGACGATGTGCCATTATAGAATACTGCATCTTCTACATCGATTATATTTTTATCAGCCGCTTTGGTGTTGCGATTTATTGCTACTGCTTTGCGAAAGTCAGTGATATGCTCTGTACTACCATGAGGTGTTGCTATGTGATGACCACAATCGACTGATATTGTTGTATCTAGTGTTGCACTCGCTGTAAGAGTCGCCATTTAGCATACTCCTATGATTGTGTGCCAATAACTACCCAAGCTGTACCGTTGTAACCCATAAACTTTTTGGTAGATGAATTAAAATACATCTGTCCCTCTGCCAAATTTGAGCTGGGATCACTACTCGCTGAATATACTTGGAATACTCCATTTGTTGACACAATTTCTTTACCACAATCAACTTTTAGTATGTTATCGTTCGAACCCCCATGGACTTGAAAGTCAACATCTTGGGTGTCTGGATTGACTACGACACTATCACCAGTAATATCTAGACAAGGTGTAGTACTATTATCGCCATTTGCTGTAGCACTGAACTCCATTCTTGTACCATTTACAGATGTTGTAAAGTCTTCTGTTGCTCTCATAAACATGGCCGCTGATGTTGGTGCTAAACTATTGCTGTCATGGCTACCTGCACCAAAGAATCCGCCCAATATCTGATTGGATTCAACTGCCGCTTGTGAAGTATTTGCAGTATCTTTATTTTGTTTTACAAACCATACATTACCATATGCTTGATCTTGAGTGTTTCTGTTTGTGTTTGGTGAAGTTAATGTACCGTGCTTATCATCACATTGGAATGCCAATGTAGGCCAACTAAAGTCTGCGGCCGCTCCGTCACCTGCCGATGACGATGATATTTGAATACCTTCGTTGAATAGTAAATTAATAGTAGGGTCGTCGCTGGTTGCATCGACACTCAATACATTTTTGATATGTGCCGCACCACCTGTTGCTCCAGTACCTGCGAAGTTCGAATGGTCATTCCAGCCATATTGTCTACCGGGACCACTATTACCTGTTGGTACATTTGGTTTAAACACCATGTCACCTGCTTCTACATCCATTCTAGGTGATATTGCTCTTATACCTCTGCCGTTCATTACATCTTTTGTAGATATTCTTACTTTACCAAGTGTTGCTAGATCACCTTCTGTTTCATTGTTGGTGAATCCTGATGAATTGTATTGTAATGCCACTGCATCAGTACCTATCGATACCACTGCATCGATTGTACCTTCTACTGGTTGTCCTGCCGCTGTTGTTTGCGATGCCGCCCAAGTACCTGTTGTGTATTGTAAGTAAACTATTCTTTTGCTTGTGTTTATGTCACATATTTTACCTGTTGCACCACTTGATGATGTTAATGTAGCACCTGTATCGCCTCTGTATGGTGCCATTAAATCCATAGCCGCTCTTGTGCTTCCGCCACCATCGTCTCTGGTTTGGAAACTTAGACTTGGATGTATGATACCACTACCACCAGCTTGTTTTGAATGTGCTCCTGTTAAATCTTGTACAATTTGATAGTTCATTCTACCACTGGCTTGATCGAAAAATAATCCTGCTTGTGTAGTATTTGATGTGTCATTATCTGATGCATTTATTCTAAGCATCGTACCATTTTGTGAAACACTTGTTATGTCGTTTTCGTGTGCTACATCTGGTGCTGTGAGTAAGTCGTCTGCTGTTATTTCTTGTGCCGCCATGTTAAGTTGGCCGCTCATTGTGGTTGCACCCAATGCCGTTGCACCCGCTGTTGATGTTAGACCACCTGTCATTGTGATGCCAGTTTCAACATAATCTAATAATTGTGATGCATTAATTCTTTTTTCTGTACCACCATCTGATATAAGCAGATTATCCGTGGCCGCTACGGTGATACCAGTACCGTCTGTAAATCCATCGATGTTTAAACTTGATAATGCTGTTTTATCTGTCCATGTTAGTACACCGGAACCATCTGTTGTTAACACTTGACCACTTCCGCCATCTGTATCGGGCATTGTGAGTGTGTAGTTTGTGCCTATTGTTGCTGGTGCTTTTATTTGTAGATAATTGCTGTCATCATTATCATATAATTGTACTATTCCAACCGCAGATCCGCCACTGCCCTTGATAGACAATGTGCCTGTAAAATCATCTGTTGTGTTTTCTAGTTTATCTGTATTTAAATTAAGGAAATTACTATCCATTTCTTGGTGTGTAAGTCCCGCATTTTTTGGTATATTATCAGAACTAACCGTTGTTGTTGAAAGTGTTCTGGTTGTAAGTTTAGCCATATAGATCTATCTCCTTGGTAATTTTAATTCTCGCGATGTATGTATTTATAATTGAAAACGGTAGAACATTTCTGCCCTACCGTAATCATCGTAAAGGTATGATAAAACACTATGTCTATATTTACGACATATTGTACTTACTAATATAACACGGTTTTTGCCCAGTGTCAACCTTTTTTGGTACTTTTTCTTTTACCAGTTCTGATCATAGATATGGCCGATTGTGATATGTTGTACTTTTGTGATAATTCTGTACCTTTCAGTTTGGAAGTTCTGATGATCTTCATCAGTTCTGGAGTGATCTTTCGTACGAATCCTTCTCGGCCGGCTTCTCTCATGTCTTGCATATTTTGTAGCTGGGTACCTATTTCTAGATGACGATAATTTTGACACAGGGGGTTATGACACAGATGCCTTACCACTTGCCCTTCTGGTATTTTTTGTTGATTGTGTAATTCCCAACTTACTCTATGTGCTGGGCTTCTTTTACCTCGAAACCATATTTGGCCATAGCCGTTGTTTTTAGGTCCCTGCCATATCCAACACTGATCGGGGTCGTCTGGTATGTCTATGTGTCTATACAGACTCCAACATTCATGTAGCCATTGATCTTCATCTCTGACTAGAAAGTCATCTTTTGATTTATCATCCTTCACACATATATTTAATTTGATCTATTGAGTGATTTAGTGTGTGTTATTGATTTGTGTTACCAAGCCGAATTACATTCGACTTGTAAGGCCTTCGGCCTTATTTCTTTTATTTTGGTTTGTATTGCTTGATGTAGATATTTTGGTCAAACTCCACCTGTTTCCAGGTGAAGTTAATCTTGATGTGAGTATCAAGGCCTTAACTCCTAAACTACCTACTATCGAGGGCCTCTACCTTCTCCGTTCATTTTTTACATCCATCGGTGTCGTTGGAATACGATATGATCATTGGTTTGTATTCGTGAGTAATAGTACATACTCGGATAACAATACTTAACTCCATTGGGAGTGTCTTGTTATGTTTCGTGTCCCGCATCCCTACGGGGTTTTTCACAGCAGTATTATATTCGGCCTGCCAACCTTAATTACTATTGTACTTGCTCATAGATTATACTATAAGTCTTCGTCGCTGTCAAATGTTATTTGATTTGTTTGAGCACCAAGTGTTATGTATGCTTCATCTAGTACCTCAAATATATCGTTGAAGTTTGATCTTTCGCTTACATTCATTAGGTGTTCATCTATCCATTCACTGCCTTTTTGTACTGCATGGGTTGTGTCCCAGTAGGGTTCGTTCATCATTGGCTCCGGGCTACCCTCAGCCCATGTTTCATTTGGCCAAAATCTCTTTCTCCATACATTACCGGTTGGATTGAACTTTTTATCTTCTATCATTTTTTTGGCTGTGTATCTATCGTAGATTGGATTATCAAATCCTTCTTTCACTCTTCTATTTTTCATTGGTCGAATGTATTCATCGTCTTGTGTATCGCGAAGTATTTCTTGATACTTTTTCAATGTGTTTCTAGCTTCGTGTAATTTTTGGCCACATTCTTTTCGGCCAGTTATTGTGCGAATTGTGTGATGGGTATTTGTTTTTGCATCCCATCTTTTTTCGATTATTTTTTCTGGGACTATGTATATCGTTGCTCCATGATTATATAATGGCTTGCGATATTGCCCTATTTGGTATTCGTCTATGATTAGCATTTTATCTTCTCCTTATGATATTATTTATTATAATACCTTAAAATACCCCTGATAATCCTATTTTAAGGGGTGTTTTTTTAACTTTATAACTTATTATAGTATATTTGGTGTGTAAAGTCTATCTAAATATTACCGCGACGATGCTTCACGGTTTTCTTCATAAAGATACCATCCGCCTTTTTTCTTGGATATACGAGCTTTGTGCCTGCTTACATATTGATATACTATGTGATTATCCAAAGGGCTGTGATCTAAGTTTTTACATATCCAAACAGGGTTATATGTTGGTGCTTTTTTTGGTCTTCTGTTAAACATTGTTTTTTCTCTTTTTTTGATAAATAACTATAGCATGTAAATTTGACATAGTTTGTATGCTTATCCTTAGAACGGTACTTGTTTTTTTATATGGCATTATATCTTTCCTATTCGATTAACTAGTATGTATTACCGAGTACCGTTCAACTTTTTTATTTCTTCTTCAACTATATCGATGTAATGCTGATTGCATTTCATATACCATTCTAGATCTTCTTTAGGTCTGACTTTATCGGTTTTATATCTTTTTTGTTTAACTAAGAGTTGCTCAAGTTCGTTGTACAGATAGTTTAATCTATCTTCTGGGGACATTTTGTTTCTGTTTAGAGGGGCTACCATAAGTTTTTGACAAAAGGTATAAACACTGAAGCTACTAGTATAATCAATATAGCCCATAACCTCATATCAATCTTTTTAACATCATCTTCGATATGTTTTAGATGATTGTTTTTTATAATAGTGATGTCCTTTTGTATAAGTTTTACATCTGTTTCTATTTTTGTTATTCTTTCTGCCTGTTTCATTATGCGAAGTAAAATCCTTGTACTGATGTTATGTGTCTTGCTGTGCCACTAATAGATGCTGTTATATTACTGCTAGACAATGTTGGTATATCTGATTGAGTACCTACATTATCTATACCATTTGTAGTTCTTATAAGTCTAAATCCCATTGCTGTCGATCCCGCTGTAAGATCGGCGAACATGATCGGTTGCTGTGGCCAGTTGAATCCACTAGGATGTGCCGCACCACCTGTAGCATTACTAGCCGTGAATACTTGAAAGTTGTTGTGATACCTTGATGTTATCGCAGGTGCTACTGGTAGATTTATAGTTATTGATGAATAAGATCCCGGTTCGTCTGAATACAATATGATTGCATCTAAGAATACAGATAAAAATACTATACTGCCCATTTGTACATAATAACCTTGTTGTGTTTGATGTGCTATCGAAACCGTACCTTGTGTAGCTGAATATGCCGGTGTGTATGTTGTTGTTGCATTATTGGCTATATTTGTTAGCTCGTCGAATGCTGTCTTTATGTCAGCCCTTGCTAAACTAGGTGAATCCGTGTTAGCATCTAGATTGGCTGTACTTATATTACTTGGATTTGCCCAAACCATATATTCATCCTTTCATTGTCCATTCCCACCATTTTTTGAATGGGTATTGTATTGCACATATAATGCACCAATGTTTGCAAAGTTTATATTTCGCCATTGTCGTCTCCTTATGATGCCGCTACCGTGCTGTCATCATTAAAATACTTCCATCCACTGCCCGTTGAATATATTGGTTTGTTTTTTGTTGCACCAGCTCCGTCTGTTGTTAAGAATGCAATGTCTCCATTTGCTGGTGATGATGGGAGACTTGCATATGCTACAGGTTTAAGATTGAGACAATTCTCAATATTAACCTTGTATGTAGCTGGGAGTAAATTTATATCTGTCGAACTTACTGACTTGATACCATTTTTTGCGAATATTTTACCATCGGTTTCTAGTTTAACTGCTCCACCGTCTGTACCTAGGCCGTTGATTACATTGATCAACTCACCCATGGCTTGTAATAAATCTGATCTTGCGGCGGCTGGTGAATCCGAAGCACTATCTAAGTTTGTTGTAATTATGTTTGAACTATTTCCCCAAGTCATTGTGTTCTCCTGTTGTATGTATTTATTTTATTTTATCTCAATCGTCTTATGCCCGAATGCCCATCTAGACCATATGCCCTTACTTCTGGTAGATATTTCACTGACATGTCGATAGTCCATCCTGTAGCCGCATTGCCTGCCGCATTCATTATCCTGAATCCAACTTTACCACCACCTTTTGAGACTATCAATGGTACAAGATCTTGCTCGTTAGTTGCATCATAATGTGGTGTTATCTGTACAGATTGTACAGGTGCTGTACCATAATTATCTGTTTCATAGAATAGATATGGTACCGTACTTTCTGCAAATGTACTTGCTGTTGCATCCACAAAGCTTCTTTCGATAGTGTCTGATAAGAATTTGATATTGATATTTGATATAAATGTTTGCTGTCTCGTACCACCAATTTCAAATGCTTCAACGAATACCGTTATTCTTACATATCTTGCATTGAATCCTAGATAACTTGTTGTTGTGAATCCAGTGCCCGGTGATGTGTCAAAGTCTGTATAATCTGCTTGTAGATAATCCAATACTGAATATGTTTCTATTGTGCCTGTTGTTGAGTTATCATCGGTATATAATCCAATTGTTTTTTTACTTGACAAGTCCGAACTTGATGCATGATATTCAATTACCACTCTTGCTTGACCATTACTACCCACATCGATCACAGGATATACATTTCGAGCTACACCTAAGTCAAGTATATCACTCTGCCATCTCAACGGAGTGCCTTTAGCCCCTGTTGCTGTTTCGATAGTTGTTGATGTGTATTCAATCCAGCTGGTATAACTGCTCCATGATGTTTTATCAGCCCATGTTATATCGCCTGTATGATTAAGTATTGTACCATCAACATATCCATTGTGTGTAGCCATTAGTTGTATCCTGTCTTGAATGTGTTTGTTTCAAATTCATCTATATTTAATGGAGTGCTTCCGGGTCCTGCTCCACTGGTGGCGGTTTGTGCACCACCACTACCTGTTGTTGCTATGATTGGAGTACCTCCAAGTTCTGGGATACCAATAACATTATCTGCAAATTCACCACCAGGAGCATCGTCAATCCTTATTGGTGGATTATTGGTTAAAAATATTGCATCAATAAGATATACTCTGTAGTATATGGTATCACCTGGTCTAAGTATTTGATTAACCATACCAAGTTCACCTACCTCACCTTTAAGTGTTGATCTAGGGTCTGCATTTGAAGTTTGGAACTGACTTAATCGACGACTATCTTGCTGTGTTGGTACATTACGACTTGCTTGTACTAGAACTTTATATTTGTCGTAGTTTGCTCTCTGTCGAGCATCAATATCAAATGCAAAGTATCCAAATCCGCCTCCACCATCACCGCTGGCTTCTGATCTTGTAGATATGTTAACTTCTTTTCTAGTGCCGCTGTCTGGGACACAGGCCTGTCTTGTTGCATCCCAGTGATAACCAGGAGGACAAGTTGTTGGAGTATCTTGTTCACATTGGCCAGTGTCAGGATTGTATGTAAATCCAGGAGGACATTGTACAGGTTGCCCACCTGTAAATTCACATTGTTTTGTAGTTGGGTTGTATGTATAACCTGGAGGACATATCGGCGGCTCGGGGCCATTAACCACTGATAGTACATATATTTCGTTTCTATGCTCTATGAGTTGTAGATCAACGGTGTTATCATAATTTAATTTGGTTGATACCACTCTAAATAACATTTCTGGTGCTACGAGTGATGCTGAGTCTGATGATGTTGTTGGTGATTTAAATAGATAATCTGTTTTATCTGTACCACCTAAAGTTCTATTGTATTGGTGTTCAACTCTCACTAGATCACCGGCCACTATGCTTTGACCTTCATTGGTAATTTTAAGACTTACGGCTAATTGGTTTCTTGATCTATCCACTAACCATTTTGCAAAGTGTCTTATTCTATGTTTGTTTGTGAGTGTCGGGTGAGATGTTGTTAAGATCAAAGGCTCGCCATCTTGTGCTAGGGCGGCATCATCTCTGTATATTTCTGTATCACTATCATAATTTTTATCTTCATTCGCATATGTAATTTGTGCTTCATTGTATAGTGAGTTTTTATCAGCTGATTGTATGTTTATATCTCCGATGATCATATCATCTGTTATTTTAAGTTGATTTGTTGGTACATCTTTTGTTTCGAACTTTAATGTATATTTTCCATTTACATATGGTAAGAAACCTCTACAACTTTGCAACAATCTTTTGGTATTGTTGAACATAGTGTCTTCTGTATTGATTACTCCGTCACATGTGAGTAGTTTACCTGTAACAATTGCTGGATTGTTTGCGAGTGTATATGATGTATTGAATACTGATCTAAGAGCACTAAAACTTGCAAAGTTTATTCTGTTATCTTTTAGGCCTTTACCATATCTTGGATTACGAAGATAATCCAATAAACAATCTGCCGGATTATCTGACCACACCATGGATCCTATATCTGTTTCATATGTACTGGAGTTGTTGTTTGTATCTTTCGACCCGTATGCTTGTAATACTTTCTTACCTCTCACTTTTACTTTCACGGTTGGTATTCCCGACCATGGATTTGAGAAGTTTGGATCCGTTAAAAATTCAAAGCGACATGCCAAGTATGCTACACCTCTCAATCGTGCTAGATTGTTCCATCCCGGTGCTTCAGACTCAAATAATGTATTCACCGTTTGATCTTCTGTACCTTTATAGAATGTAATATTGACTAAACTTCTTCCGTCTTTAAAGTATGAGCTGGTTGTGTTTATAGGTGTTGTTGCTGATACCGTAAGTTGTTGGCCAATATCAAACAAGCTGTCTTCACCGTATGTGCCTGATGATCTGCCTGGTGATTGACCATTCATTACATCTTGTACTTCATCATTGATGTATAATTCTGTAAATCCGTCTATTTCACCTTCGGCTATTGCTAATACCACATATAGATATTTGTTGTTGGTACCACTGGTACCCATGTATACTCTGGTACCGCCCACCGTTCGTTGGCCATATATCACAGGTATACCTTTTACAGCTGATTGTTGATTAAGTAGTACACCTTGATTTTCACTTTGGAATGTTGATGGATTATCATATTCAGGTAAGTCGAAGCTAAGGCCAAATGCCCCTAGAAAGCCTTCGACTATGTTACCAACGAATCCAAGTACGGATCCAACTATCTTACCAACTCCGCTGATAAGACTTTTGACACCTCTTTTTATTGATCTAAAAAATCCGCTGAATAATCCCATTACTGCATCCTTTTCTTATAGTACATCATATCCGGGGTATAACCTAGTTCGTTGAATACTCTATCATATGTTTTTCTTTCACCGGCTTTCTGTCTAAGGCCAACTATAGTTGATACTGCACCTTTTTTCTTCGCCCATCCTTCAAATGCACCAAGTAATTTAAGACCATGGTTATATCTAGAACTATCATATTTGTATTGACCAACTGGATTATGTACATACCAGTGATGTGATATTGCTATAGGCTTATCACTGAGTGTCAAGTGATCGATTGTGCCGCTAAGATAGCCAAATGGTACATCATCTTCGCCAACTATCACTATTATTACTGCATCTGGATCCAACATCATTGTGTGGATATATCTTTCTGCAATGTAAGGTGAAAATTTAGAATGATGTGTATATTGATCGTATTCTTCTCCTTTTAGTGCGATAAGATGTGGTATGTCATTTACCGCGGCTGTTCTCATGTGTGTTTTCATAATTGTGCTCATATTATTGAGGCCCCCATCTTACATCAGCAGTTTGTGTTGATGAAAAATCGAACCCAATGTCGAAAAAGAATGTGTCTGAACTATTGTACTTCTTAGTAAGACTTTGACTTGATTTATTTGTTTTACGACCGTTAGTTGCTTCAAAGTTTGCCCAATGCGATGCTACATTAAATGTTATACTAGACTCCGATGCATTTTCTTTTACTGAAAAGTTTTTGATATTACCATCAAAGAATTGATATGTTTTGTTTGCAAAGTTTGTTGTGCTGTCTGTAGCTAGACCGAAACTTCTATATATTACTACTCTTTTGTTGATGATGTTTGAATGAACTACATCAGATATATCTTCAACATCTACTCCTGATATTGTTAATGATATTGTGTTAATTTTTATTTGTGTTGTTTCACTTGCATTACCAAATCCTAATAATCCGCCCAATGCTATATATGTTGGTGCAGAAGACTCTAAATGTGTTGCACTTGTGTATGCTATATCATGAAAGTTATCTGTTATGTATAAGTTTTCGTCTAGAGCTGTTTGTGTGCTGTCTTTTAGGTGTAGTTCAACTAGATGACATACTTTTACTGCATCTTTTTCAACTTCTCCTGTCCCATCGCCTGCATAAAGGGGAGTTTGGAATCTAGATCCCGTGTAAGACATTATACAGCCTCCACTATGTCAAATTCTAGGTTACCATAACCATCGGGGCCAACGAAATATGTGAAGTTATCACTTGCTAATCTCACCGTCATCTTAAAATTATCTTTTGATTTTATAGTATGGCCACTTGCTTGTGATTGTGCGACAAGTACTCCGGGTTCAAATGTAAGTGTAGCACCATCATGATCTAGTACCATGTATACTTTATCGTGATTGTTAAATTTAAACATATCACCTGGTTTGAATATGTTTGTGTTTGCTGTAGCCACCGTTGTTGCTCCAACACTAGCATCGCCGGCTAGGTCTTCTTGATTTGTTTGAGTACCACTTACTGCTTGTAGATTGGTTGGTGATATTGTAAATGAAGTTTTACCACCTTGTTGTTGTAACAAGAAGGCATAAATTCTTCTCAGCTTTTCTTGTGATAATGGGGGCATTATAATTCTTGCTGAGAAGAATTGTCCTCCGAATGATCTTACTTGTGTTCGGCCTGATAATGTTTGTGATCTTACCGTTGGCTGTGTCGAAGTAAGTTCGAGTGCTTGTATATCTATATTTAGACTAGGTGATGCTGTAAGCATTGTGTTAAAATCATTTTGGATAGCCATTATTTTTTAACCTCACTTTTTGATTTTACTTTACCACTGCCCACATATAATCCGAAGAAGCCTGCTCCTGCTCCAACTACTACTGAAACAAATCCAGCTTGTTCCATGCTTGGTGCGGGCATGGCCATAAACCATGTCGTCACTTGATAGAATGCATAGCAGTACATCGCCATTAATAATCTTGGTATAAATCTCCAGTTACCTAGAAATTCTGGTATTTCACATTTCATAAAGTACCATATATTTTTAATTGCATTTGTTATATATTTCATATCTTGAATCCTTTCTCCCATGCTTTCAAACTCCAGTATGCAGGAGATAAATTCTTTTGTCCTTTTACATCATCTAGAACTGCACCCATTCTAGCATTGAAAGCCTTTCTTCTAGTTGGGTTATTTCTTTTGATAGTCATACCTTTTTGGCCGAAATTGACTTTCTTTACATTACCGGTTGATCTATCTTTCACGAATACTTTAAATTTCTTTACATCACCTCTCATAGGTGTGTTTAATTTAACCTGTCGTCCCTGGTACATGGCCATTATGCTGTTATACTCCTTCTACCAGTGTCATTTACTGCTTCATTTACTATTGCTACAATAGTATCTCGTTGATTTGCTAATGCTGAATTGAAACTTTGTGCATCTACCGCCTCAACATTGAATGTTATATTAACATCTCGACCACCCATTGCTCCGTTTGGTGTTATGCTACCCGATGTGCCCGGAGAAAATAGCTCGGGGCCTTCTTCTCCAACCATGTATGTCTGGCCTCTTACAACAGGTCCCCCAAATCTTCTACCAGTGTATTGCTGTTGTGATATTGTTGCGATTTGTGCCGCTCCTAGAGCACCTATGGCTACTGCTAATGGTATGCCGAATGGTCCCATTGCTAATGCTTTGGATACACCTTGTGCTGTACTCATGATAGCATCTCTAAGTGCTAATGCTTTGTTGAGCATAAACATTTCTTTATTGTGTGCCGCTAATGCCCCAATTGCATCTCTCGTTGTTTGTTTTGTAATATCTTTTTTCTCATCGGCTGTAAGATTAGTTAAGTCTAGATCTTTCATTTGACCTGATCTTATAATGCTTAATTGATCTTCAACTCTCTGTTTGCTGAGTTTCATTTGCTCTTGATGGTATCTCTTATCAAGTTTATCTTTCATTTTTAGATATTCTGTATCGAATGCTATTCTTGTACCATAATAATCTTTAAGATCTTTTAAGTTTTGATTGTATGTGTCATCAAGCAGTTCTTCTTCTGTTTTTAAACTTCTTGATATTTGATCAACTCTTCTTTTCAATGCATCTTCTAGTTTTTTGGCTTCTTTATTGATACCTTTATCTGTTGTTGTGCCAGTACCACCTGCTGTGCCTCCTTGTTGTGCTTCAGCTATTCTTACTATACGATCTTTATGTTTGTTAAGTTTGATTGATTCCTCAATCATTTTCTTTTCTTTTTCTCTCATTATATCGTATGCTTCACCGGCCTCTAGTGTGCCTTCTTTAACATCGATCAATAAGTCTATCAAGCCTTCACCCCAGTTTGTTATTAATGGTTGGCTTTCTAAAAATCCATCTGTATATTCTTCTAGTTTTTGCTTACCTTCAACGAACTTTTCACTAACATATGATAATCCATCTTTACCCATATCGACGAGCACTCCGGTTAGATCTGTTGCATCACCTTCAAATTCTTCGAGCAATGGAATAAATCTTGCTACATTATTGTAACCTTTAATAGCCACATTGACAAAATCTAAGAATACCTCTTTAATTTTATCAATCACTACTTTAAATTTGTCTTTTAAGAAGTTACCGAATTGAGCAAATCCTCTGCCGATGAATGATATAACTTCTCCGACACCTTTTATTACTGCTTTAAGTTGTGCAAATGTACGACCTAGACCGTTTTTAAAGCTGAGGTATCCAGCCAATGCTATAACTCCTGTTACTAATGCACCAATTGGATTGAGTGCTAACAACATCATTGCTGATGCTATGCCTCTTATAAAACTTGCTACTTTAAGTGCTATTAAGGCTCCAAATGCTCCTTTTACATGGTCTAGATTGTTTGCTAATAGTATAGCACCTTCTCTTAATAAATGTACTGCTTGTGTGGCTGTGTGACCAATTTTGATAGCCAACATGTCGCTATTATTGATTACATCTATTACTTCTTTAGTAACCCCTGTTAGTGCTTTTGTAAGACCTGCATCACCGATTGCTACTTGAAACTCTGCCGCCGCATCTTTCATATTTGAGATTGCACCAGTGAGTGTGTTTAATCTATCTGCAAGTGCACCTTCAAATTGTGTTGCACCAATCTCTCTTAGATATGCTATGATGTTTTCAGTGTTAAACTCCATTTCAGTTTCAACACCTCTAAATATAGCTGTAATCCTGTCGCCTTCTTTTTTAACCTTGATACCTAGTTGTTTCAACATCTCAAATTCACCAGTCGTTGCATTGAATACTGCTTTGGCTACTGAATCCATTCGTTGTCCCATACCAGCCGCTATATTACCTAGATCGGTCATCAAGCCTTTTGTGGGCTCTAGTCCTGCATTTCTAAGTGTAATAAATGCTGTTGAAACTTCTGCTAATTGGAATGTTGTACCCGCTGTAAATTCACGGATTAGTTCCATTGCTTGTGCGGCTCCATGTGCGGAACCTTGCACCGTTTTTAATGTTGCTTCTAGATCTTGAAAAGTTCTGATGGTTGAGATAGTTGATGAAGCTATTCGTTGGAATCCTAAGGCCGCTACTAATCCAGCCGCTAAGGATGTAAGTCGGCTAACGGAGCCTTCCATATTTCGAAGTTGCCCTTGGACTTGCCCAAAGGCTTTGCCCGTTTTGTTAACTCCTTCTAGTATTAGTTGCTCTCGAATGGCCACCTTTATTTCTCCTCTGCTCGTCGGACTTGATCTGCATATATGCAATCCAACCTTTAAATTCTAACAGGGACATTTTCATAACTTGACTTACCGTAATGTGTAAGTGCTCGGCTATGGCGAACATTGATCTAAGTTCGCTATCCCCTTTTAGTTTCCCTCAACTGAGGCTATCGAGTCTGCATTAGCATTGTTAAGTGCTGTTGCTACTTTTAGCAATACTTGAGGATCCGCTTCATTCATCAGTACTGCTCTATCTGTATCATGAAATACTCTTTTACCATTTTCGGTTAAAGATTTTTGTACAATAGATTCCACTAATGCTTCTGCAGTTTTACCATCTGTTGTTAATTTAAGTATTTTTGCTTCTGTAGCCATAGTACTAGTTGCTCTATAATAGATTGTACTATCCCATTCAGGAACTTTAATACTTAATAATTCTCCTGATAACTTCGATTTGAAGTGTGCCAGTGCCTTTTGTTTAATATTCATATCCGTTTTAGTATCCGTCATCGTTTTAATCTCCTACTTTTAATATAGCCGGTCATAGTCCTGACCGTTGGTTTTATTATGCCGTTCGGGGCCTGTCTGCTTTTTCCCTTGTCTAGTTGCTCAATGTAAGGTACTGAATTTTCAACTTCAAAACCTTGCGATGTTTGATTACCAGCCCAATTGTTCCGAGCCCGTCCCGTTTTTATAGGGGTATTTGCTCGAGCTACTTCAACGGTACGGTTTTTAGCATCTTCCATAAGTCTTTCTATGTCTCTAGAAAGTCTATCGAATCCTCTATCTGCCAAACCTTTTGCTCTCACTCTAAACAAGATTATACCCCTAATTAGATAGCCGCATATGTCAAACTACCAGTACCTTGAGCTGAAAAGCTCGCCTCAACTACACCGTCCACTGATGAAGTGATTGACCATGATGTGATGATACAATCGCCTGTAAGTGAGCAGTTAGATGGACTTTGTGAAGTACCAGAGCCCGATGGGTATGCAACAATGTTTGCAACACTCTCTTGACCTGTTTTTGAAACTAATTCGTCAAGTTTTGTTTGGTATGCATCGCCGTGATCAAAATATACATCACCAGTGATTGTCCAAGTTGATAAACCAGGCTGATAAGTTCTCATACCAGTACCAGTTGTACCACCCGCTGACATTGTAGTAGTTTCAATTGTGTCTTGAGTTTGCTCGATTGTAAAATTAC